>OFGO01000039.1_pt1 | contig 119212 bp, 94 predicted proteins | sample 1521761 | NCBI WGS metagenome assembly OFGO01 (sample SAMEA3504128, study PRJEB24116) | mouse gut metagenome | biome: mouse gut; feature: mouse-associated habitat; material: faeces | place: Denmark | collected 2011
CGCCGATTAAAGTGGCACGCGAGCTGGGTTCAGAACGTCGTGAGACAGTTCGGTCTCTATCTGTTGTGGGCGTATGAAGTCTGCGGAGGTCTGACCTTAGTACGAGAGGACCGGGTTGGACGAACCTCTGGTTTACCGGTTGTGGCGCCAGCTGCACCGCCGGGTATCCACGTTCGGTCAGGATAAGCGCTGAAAGCATCTAAGCGCGAAGCCGTCTCCAAGATGAGACTTCTTTCGAGGGCCGTGGGAGACTACCACGTCGATAGGCGGGAGGTGTAAAGGCAGCAATGCCAAAGCCGACCCGTACTAATAGCCCGACTCCTTCCTCCGTTCGGTGCACCCTCAGGCCGATGGCCCTTGTAGGCGTGCATATGAAGGATACATGTTGTTGAGAAGCCTTTCAGGCATTGCGAGAATGCTCGTGACTGTCTTTTGGTCTTCGTGATCTCTCTCAAGTGATATACTGTGGCGGTTATAGCGGCGGGGTCCCACCTCTTCCCATTCCGAACAGAGAAGTTAAGCCCGCCATCGCCGATGGTACTGCCCCACCAGGTGGGAGAGTAGGTAGCCGCCACTTTCTCGGACTCCTGTCCTCTTGAGATCATCTCAACTGGACAGGAGTCTTTGTTTTATAACCACAATAACTTAAGACAATAGTCAATATGAGACAATTTTGTTTGCTTGCTCTCTTGACAGTAAGCATGGGCCTTATGGCTGCTGAGCCTGTTGTAAAGGTAAAATACGATTCAACTTTCACTGGACGTGGAAATGCCGCTGAGCTTCTTTTTGACGCGGTTATTTGTCCGCATGAAGCCTTTCTTCTTGAGTCATTGGAATTGGATTCGAAAATGACTTCTCCATCTGATGTTGATGCCTTGCATATTATGCTTGTGCATGGTGATGATGAGCATAGTCTCGGTACTTATGATTTGGAGTGCGGCACGTTTTCTTATAAACTCTCTTCTCCTCTTGAAATCTCAAGGGAGACTTTGCTGCGTGTCAGGGCAGATATTTCTGATGCAGCAGCAGAAGGGAACAAGGTGGCGGTGCGTCTTTCAGCAATTAATGCTGCCGGGAGCAGAGTCGCGCCTGTTAATGACGAAGGATGCTGCTGGAGAGAAATTCTCTTGTGCCGGAAGAGATTGTATGCTCCAGGGGACTATGGCTCAAGAAATTGGAGGATACCTGCCTTGATGTCATTGCCGGACGGTTCTTTGCTTGCCGTTAATGATAAAAGAAAATATACTGAGACTGATTTACCTGAGGATATAGATATTGTTGCAAGAAGAAGCACGGACAATGGCCGTACTTGGACAGAGCCTGTAAATATAGCCGTAGGTCAGGGATATAAGAAGGGATTCGGTGATCCTGCCCTGGCGCTGACTTCCGGCGGTGATGTAATATGTGTTTTTGTCGGAGGCAATGGTCTGTGGGCTTCCACTCCTGAAGATCCGCAATGTTCTTATGTATCGAGAAGTTCTGACGGTGGAGCTACCTGGACTGCTCCTGAAAACATAACATCTGTTCTGTGGGGTGTCAATGCCGCAAATCCGCAGTGCCGTCAGTATTCATATTCATTTTTCGGTTCTGGAAATGGTTTGACATTGAAGAAAGGCAAATATGCCGGCCGTGTGCTTTTTGCTGCTGCAATGGGGCCTGCCAAGCATCTGAATAATCATGCTGTTTATTCTGATGACGGTGGCGTCACGTGGAATGTGTCTGACCTTGCTTTCGAAGGAGGTGATGAAGCCAAGATGGTTGAACTGTCGGATGGAAGGATACTTATGAGTGTGCGCCGTACAGGTTATAGGGGATACAGTCTGTCCGATGACGGCGGAGTTACATGGCATTCTCAGGGATTGTGGCCGGAAATGAATACCAATGCCTGCAATGGTGACATGATACGCTATCCAGCCTCTGCTCACGGAGGAACAGATATGCTTCTTCATTCCATCCCCAATTCTATGGACCGCAGAAATGTAAGCATATTCTGTAGCTATGATGAAGGAAAAACGTGGTGTTCGCCTAAGACAATCTGCCCTACGAAGTCCGTGTATTCCTCTATGACAGTCTTGAGCGACGGTACTGTGGGAATATATGTCGAGGAGAATCCGGAGCCTGAGGATTGTTCCCTGTGGTTCATGAATTTTTCTATGGACTGGCTTCTGGCAGACAAGAATGAATAAAAAAAGAGACTGTACCGTCACTGCAATCCGGTACAGTCTCTTTTTTTCCTGACTTTATCATTGCGTCACCCAAATTAGAGTTCCAGCCAATCATCGGTTTCGATGAGGTATGATATCGCCCTCTCCTCTTTTGTGAGGCAGAGGGTTTTTGTTACCGTGTCGTTATTCTCCGGACGGGCGATTTCAATGGCGACAACCGTCTCAGCTATTCTCAGAACCTCATCAACAGAGTATTGACATCCTGACTGCTTCAGTAACCTTTCAAGTTCCTTATATACTTTAAGCGCCACAAAGCATATGCAGACGTGCGCCTCTATCCTTCGAGGGGTAAAGTGGAACATAGGTCTGACATCCAAAGTCCCTTTCGTAATACGGAACGACCTCTCCACATTCCATAGATTCTGATAGGCCTCATACACTTCTTCCGGACTCAGATCCGTATTAGTCTTATAGCCTTTGAGGCCATCCCATATCGCATCATGCTTGACCTTCTCCTCGTCAACGCTTACCGTTACTCCGGAACTGACAGAAAGGAACTTATTGTAGCCCCGCTTGTTGATGTCAGCCTTGGTCAGGGTACCCTTTGCATAACGCTTCCTGAGGCGTTCTACGCCTTCTTCTCGGTCGTGAGCATTCTTCTTTGCCCTCTCGTCCGAGTATCCCACAATAAGCCTGTCTCCATCCGGATATTTGATGTCATTGAACACACCATTGCAGTGCTCTGTCGCAATGATCTTCTCCATAATCTCACCGGATTCCTTCTTTATTCTGGCTCCGATTATATATTTGTAGCCTCCGTCTCGAAGCAGCTTGATGTTCTTTGAACTCATCAGGCCTGCATCTGCGATTACTACGAAGTCCTTTCCGAGTTTGAACCTCTGGACAAAGTCGTCTACAATCGGGATCATCGTATACCCTTCATACTGTGAACCGTTGAACAGGGAGTACGACAGCGGATATCCTCCACGACTGACAAGAAGGCCTAACACGACTTGCGGATTGGAGTTCTTGCCGTCTTTGGAGAAGCCTGATTCACGCAACTCATCTTTGTCAGTAGTCTCGAAGTATAAGGTAGTGACATCGTAAAAGAGGATTCCAAGATTTCCTCCGAACAGTTCTCTTGTATGCTCTACGCTTATCGCCTGCACAAGCTCCTGTTGGGTGTTATAAAGCTTGTCGAGATAACGATATATCTTCTGCAGGCTGACATCTTCCCTGAAGTGCCGTCTCAGATAGTCTACAGTGGCTTTCTTGCTCATCGGCGAGCATATCCTGGAGACCACCAGATGGCGTAGTTCTTCGTCTTGTACCGCATTGAAGCCGATCCTGTCGTAGACTTTATTGATGATTGTCTGGGGAGATTTCAGGGATGTTCCGATTATATTGGACACGATGTGCTCGGTCATCGCATCTTCCTCCCGTTTGAGCTGTTCTGCTGCCTCATCCGGAAAAGATACGGTCTGCTGCCCGGCGTAATGGGCTATCCACTCCTTGCCTTCCTTCACAAGAGCACGGATATCATCCTCGGTCGTTCCCACACCGATTACCTTGAGCTCCGTAAATGCGCCGGAACTCTTGTCGGCAACGACAACACTGATCGAACCTGAGCGGTTTTTCTTTCTCCGTACAAACATACCACGAAGGTACGGATTTTCCTTGCGTCACCCAAATCAACATCAAAATCACCTCTACAGATATCTGTAGGGCAGATTCGAGGAAAAGTTACGAAAAAGTGATAAAGTCAGGAAAAAAGAGACTGTACCGTCACTGCAATCCGGTACAGTCTCTTTTTTTATTGTGCAGCTTGTCAGAATTCTTCCCTGATGTTGTAGTGGTTGCGCTCGCTGCTGTTTCTTGATATAAGTTCTCCGATAAATCCGGCCAGAAACATTTGGAAGCCGAGGATTATTGTCACAAGGGCGAGATAGAACACCGGCTGTTCTGTGACAGGCCTGAAAGGAAGTCCATGTGACTGTTCAATCAGCTTGCTCGCGATTATCCATATTGCAATTATTCCCCCGATAATGAACATCAGGATGCCTGTAAATCCGAAAAGGTGCATAGGCTTTTTGCCGAAGGTGCTGAGAAACCATAATGACAACAGGTCAAGGAAGCCGTTTACGAATCTTTCTATTCCGAATTTGCTCTTGCCGTATTTGCGTTTCTGGTGATGTACAGGTATCTCCGTAATTCTTGTGAAGCCTGCATTTTTCGCCAGATACGGTATATATCTGTGCATCTCGCCATAGACTTCGATGTTCTTTATGACCTCATTGCGGTATGCCTTGAGCCCGCAGTTCATGTCGTGAAGCTTTATGCCTGTGATTTTTCTTGCAGTGGCGTTGTACAGTTTTGACGGGAGGTTCTTCGTAAGCTTATTGTCGAACCTTTGCTTCTTCCAACCTGATACAATGTCGTAGCCTCCCTGCTCAATCATCTTGTACATTTGCGGGATTTCTTCCGGAGAGTCCTGCAAATCCGCATCCATTGTCACCACTACACGTCCTTCTGCAGCTTTGAATCCGCAGTACAAGGCCGCGGATTTGCCATAATTCCGGCGGAAAGATATTCCCCTTATATTGGCGTTCTTTCTTGACAGTTCCCTGATGATTTGCCATGAGGAGTCAGTGCTTCCGTCATCTGTCATTATTATCTCGTAAGTGTAGCCTTCCCTGTCCATGACCTGACTGATCCATCTGACAAGTTCCGGCAATGATTCCTCTTCATTGAAGAGAGAAATCACAATGGATATGTCCTTGGTGTGTTCCATGTTGTCTTATTCTGGCTGGGATGTTGCGAAAGGATCTCTTGACGGTACGTTGCGTGACAGGATTGCCGACAGGACTGTACCGAACAGGAAGCAATATGCCAAAGTGCTGAAGAAAGTTATCTGCGGCATCATGTCGAGCATCTTTTCCATGGCATTCATCGTGTTTGAATCCATTATCCTGGCATAATTCTGCATAACCATGTCCATTTGCTCAGTAAACAGCTCTTTGTTTATGAAAGCGGTGTTTGCAAACGATGCAGCCGAATATATCAGGGCTGAAAGCAGCGATGTTATGATGCCGAACCGGAAAGAGGAGGAGTTGTCTGCCTGAGGGTTTTCCTTGACGAACTTGCGCATGAAGAATAGCATAAGCCATATGCAGCCGGCAAATTTTGCTGCCCACAGCACAAAGCTGATGAGCATGTTCACAACTGCCGGCATTTGCAGCTGTGCGAGATACTGTGTCATGAAGAGGTAGGCGGATGAGACAAGGCCTAAAATTATTGCCGCCTTTCCGGCGCTGTTCCACATTTCCTTCCGCAAATTGTTCTGTTCCATATCAGATTCTGTGTAGATTGTTTTTATAAAGGTTCCGGATGTTTATTAATAATCCGGTTTATACGGCAAAAATAGCGAAAAGATGCTTCATTAGAAAAAAAAATCATAACTTTGCAACCTTGTGTTTACGAGTAATCGGAAGAAAATAAAATATTGACAAGTTATGATAGACATTACATTTCCTGATGGTAGCGTCAAGTCCTTTGAAAGCGGTGTGACTTGCTATGAAATCGCAAAGGGCATCAGCCCTAAACTTGCAGCAGAAGTACTTGCTGCCACTGTTGTCACTAAAGATGACGCGACGGGAAAAGGCACTGTATATGATCTCGACCGCCCGGTATGCTGTGACGCGGCAGTCAGGCTTCACAAATGGGAGGATGCTGAGGCTAAGCATGTGTTCTGGCATTCTTCTTCTCACCTGCTTGCCGAGGCTCTGGAGGCTTTATACCCTGGAGTCAAATTCGGTATAGGACCTGCAATCGAGAATGGTTTTTATTATGATGTCGATTTCGGTGACAGGCAGATTACTGATGCTGACCTGAAGGCCGTTGAAGACAAGATGATGGAACTTGCCCGCAAGAAGGAGCCTTTCACAAGGGTGGAGGTTTCAAAGGCGGACGCTCTTAAGACTTTCACCGAAAAGGGTGATGAGTACAAATGTGAGCTCATCGGTGAGCTTGAGGACGGCACAATAACTTTCTATACCAACGGTGGTTTCACAGACCTTTGCCGCGGTCCGCATTTGCGTGACACGTCAGTAATCAAGGCGGTGAAGCTTACATCCATTGCAGGAGCATATTGGAGAGGAGATGAGACCCGCAGGATGCTTACCCGCATCTATGGCATATCGTTTCCTAAGAAGTCGCTCCTTGACGAGTATGTGGCAATGATGGAGGAGGCCAAGAAGCGTGACCACAGGAAAATCGGCAAGGAGATGGAGCTGTTCACTTTCTCACAGAGAGTCGGACAGGGACTTCCTCTCTGGCTTCCTAAGGGAGCTGCTTTGCGTGAGCGTCTTGAGAATTTCCTCAAGAAGGTACAGAAGTCATATGGCTACCTGCCTGTCATAACTCCGCATATCGGAAACAAGGACCTTTATGTAACTTCAGGCCATTATGCCAAATATGGCAAGGATTCATTCCAGCCTATTCATACGCCTCAGGAGGGCGAGGAGTATCTGCTCAAGCCGATGAACTGTCCTCACCACTGCGAGATTTACCGTTCTAAGCCGCGTTCATATAAGGACCTGCCTCTCAGGCTTGCAGAGTTCGGAACCGTTTACCGCTATGAACAGAGCGGTGAGCTTCACGGACTTACACGCGTGCGCAGCTTTACACAGGATGACGCGCATCTTTTCTGCCGTCCGGATCAGCTGAAAGAGGAGTTCTGCAAAGTGATTGACATTATTCTCTATGTTTTCAAGACCCTTGATTTCAGCGAGTATATTGCACAGGTGTCCCTGCGTGACCCGAACAACAAGACAAAATACATAGGAACGGATGAGAACTGGGAGAAGGCTGAGGCTGCAATTGTCGAGGCTGCACAGGAGAAAGGCCTTAATACCATTGTAGAGTATGGTGAGGCTGCTTTCTATGGCCCTAAGCTGGATTTCATGGTGAAGGATGCAATCGGCAGGAAATGGCAGCTCGGAACAATCCAGGTTGATTACAATCTTCCTGAGCGTTTCGATCTCGAGTATGTCGGAAGCGACAACCAGAAGCATCGTCCGGTTATGATACACCGTGCGCCGTTCGGCTCGCTTGAGAGATTTGTGGCCGTATTGCTTGAGCATACCGGCGGAAAACTTCCTCTTTGGCTTACTCCGGATCAGGTTAACATAGTGCCAGTCAGCGAAAAATATGAGGAATATGCAAAAAAAGTTTGTGATTTGCTGAATAATTCCGATATTCGCGCTTCTGTTGATGACAGGAATGAAACCCTCGGCAAAAGAATCCGCGAGAGTGAGCTCAAGAGGATACCTTTCCTTGCGATTGTCGGTGAAAAGGAGATGAATGAGGGCACGGTTTCAGTCAGAAGACAGGGAGGAATTGACGTAGGTTCTATGTCGGCTGAGGATTTTGTCACTTTGGTCAGCAAGGAGATAAAAGACCAGTTGTCATAGCTCTTTATATTATTAATTAACTTAACTTTAGGAGGATTTATTTATCGCAGCACCATTTAAACCATCCGGTCCTCGCTTCTTTGGCCCAAGGCCTGGCGGAAGCGGATCAGGTCGTCCGGGCCAGAGGCCTGCAGCTAAAAGGGACGATGACGGATTGAGAATCAATGAAGAGATCACAGCTTCAAATGTACGACTTGTCGGGGAGAACATCACGGAACCTGGTGTTTACTCGTTGTCAGCGGCTTTGAAGATGGCTGATGCACAGGGACTTGATCTGGTGGAGATAAGTGCGAAAGCCGATCCTCCGGTATGCAAGATCATTGACTATCAGAAGTTCCTTTACCAGCAGAAGAAAAAGGCCAAGGAGATGAAGGCCAATGCGGCCAAGATAGTCATAAAGGAAATCAGGTTCGGACCGAACACTGATGAGCATGATTTCCAGTTCAAGCTCAAGCATGCGCAGGAGTTCCTGCAGGAAGGCTCAAAAGTAAAGGCTTCCGTGTTTTTCAAAGGACGCTCCATCATATATGCGGACCAGGGAGAAAAGCTTCTGCTCCGTTTCGCGGTGGAACTTGAGGAGTACGGCAGGGCTGAGCAGATGCCTAAGCTTGAAGGAAAGAGGATGATCATGATGATCGCCCCAATTAAGAAGAAGTGATCCAAGTGATTGGAAAACTATAATTATTAACTAACAGTCAAAAAATTTAACTATGCCAAAGATGAAGACCAACTCCGGTTCAAAAAAGCGTTTTACGCTTACCGGAACGGGAAAAATCAAGAGAAAACATGCTTACAAGAGCCACATTCTCACCAAGAAGACCAAAAAGCAGAAGAGAAATTTGACTCATGTCGGACTTGTATCAAGTGTTGACACAAAGAGGGTCAAAGCTTTGTTGGGTATCTAACCAGTTTTTTACAAACAGTTTAAAGTCTAACTTGGAACGCAGTTGAAAAGCTCCTGACAAGGACACTGCCTCCATAAAACAGTTAAATTTATGCCAAGATCGGTAAATTCAGTTGCCTCAAGGGCACGCCGCAAGAAAATTCTTAAGAGAACCCGCGGTAATTTTCTTTCAAGAAAGAATGTTTGGACGGTAGCAAAGAACACCTATGAGAAGGGTCTTACCTATGCTTACCGTGACCGTAAGAACAAGAAGCGCTCTTTCCGCGCTCTTTGGATTCAGAGGATCAATGCAGCCGCACGCCAGTACGGTATGACTTATTCACAGTTCATGGGCCGTATTGCAAAGCAGAACATCGGCCTTAACCGTAAGGTTCTTGCAGACCTTGCCATGAACAATCCTCAGGCTTTTGAGGCAATCATCAATTCTGTAAAATAGTATAGTCGGATGAGTCTGAAGGAATTATACCGCAACAAATGGGCGAGGTTCGGTTTCTGGGCCGTGCTCTATGTGCTGTGGGTAATATGGCTCGGGAACTATTGGTGGCTTTTCGGCCTTGTTCCTATTTTCGATCACCATATCACAAGAAAAGTGAAGTGGCTGTTCTGGAAGAAGGAATATAAGGAGGGCGAAAAACACAATGTGCTGCTTGACTGGCTTGATGCCATAATCTTTGCGGTCGTTGTAGTCACTTTCATCAATACGTTCTTTTTCCAGGCTTTCAAGATTCCTTCCTCATCCATGGAGAGTTCTCTCTACACCGGAGACCATCTTTTCGTGAGCAAGCTCGCGTATGGCCCGAGGATGCCGCAGACACCGCTGACGATACCTTTTACCCACAACGTGATAGGACGCGGAGAATCTTACTCTACGCTCATACAGAACGATTACCGCAGGCTCAAGGGCTTCGGTAGTGTGGAGACTGGTGATTATGTCGTTTTCGGTTTCCCTCATGGGGATACTGTGCTGACCAAGGCTCCTGCCGATGACTACTATATGGCAGTCAGGGCAGCGGGACGCGAAAGGATAATACGTGAGTACGGACCAGTGATAGTGAGGCCTTCAGACAAGAAGGACCATTATGTAAAGAGGTGCGTCGCTGTCGCCGGTGATACGCTTGAAATCCGTGACGGACTTGTATATGTCAACTCTGAGGCCCAGACCGTATGGCCGGGTGTGCAGAATACTTACAGGGTCGTGACCACAGGTCAGAGGATAAATCCTGTTCATCTTGATGAACTTGGACTCAATGTTGCTGAAGCGGGATTCCTCCCGTCAATGCCTGGGTATCCTCAGTTGCCTTTGACGGAAAAAATGGTTGAAGCCATAGGCAAATTTCCGAATGTGGTTTCAGTCACAAGGAATGTGGATTCATATCCTCCGGATTTTCCGGATTCGGAGCTTACCATTTTCCCTTTCTCAAGCGATTTCAAGTGGACACGTGACAATTACGGACCGCTTTGGATTCCGGCAAAAGATGCCCAGGTGGAGCTTACTATGGATAATCTGCCTCTGTACAGACGAATAATCACTTCCTATGAAGGAAATGAGCTTTCAATTGTGGACGGCAAGATATTCATAAATGGTGAGGAGGCTCACAGCTATACATTCAAGCAGGATTATTACTTTATGATGGGAGACAACAGGCACAATTCTCTTGACTCAAGATATTGGGGATTCGTACCTGAAGACCATATCGTCGGAAAGCCGGCGCTGGTGTGGCTCTCAATTGACGGGAACAAGAGTTTCCCGAAGAACGTAAGGTGGCGGCGTTTCTTCAAATTTGTATAGAAATTTTGCAATTGCAATTTTTTTATGCGATATTTGCAGCCCGCTAATTATGAATTAATTAAAAAAGTTATATACAATGGCAAAGGTTTGTCAAGTTACAGGCAGAAAGAGAATGGTCGGAAACAATGTTTCGCATTCCAAGAGGCGTACCAAGCGCATTTTCGCCCTGAATCTCAAGACCAAGAAGTTCTGGTCTGAGGAGGAGCAGAGGTTCGTTACACTTAAGGTGTCTTGCAAGGGTATGAGAATAATCGAGAAGAACGGTCTCGACGCAACTATCAAAGACGCTCAGAACAAAGGATTTATTAACCTTGTTTAATTTTTCGTATTATGGCAAAGAAAGCAAAAGGTAACAGGGTGCAGGTCATCCTTGAGTGCACTGAGCAGAGGGAGAGCGGTGTACCGGGTATCTCAAGATACATTACAACGAAGAACAAGAAAAACACGACTCAGCGTCTGGAGCGTATGAAATACAATCCGTTCCTGAAGAAGGTTACCCTTCATCGTGAGATTAAATAATTTAGGAGGAACAGAACATGGCAAAGAAAGCAGTCGCAACCTTCAAGGCAGGTACACAGAAGAAAATGGTTAAGTGTATCCGTATGGACAAGTCTCCGAAGACCGGAGCTTATGTCTTCACTGAGCAGCTCGTTGAAGAGTCAATGGCTAAAGAATTCTTCGCAAAGAAATAATTCTTCCTGCTGGGATATGAGAGTGGCATGACATTTTAGGGTCATGCCACTTTTTTATTATGGCAAAAAGGTTTATCTTTGTAAGTTAAAGCACGGATATATGGGTATTTTTGATAAAGGAGTCAAGAAGACAAACAGGAGTTTTTTCGACAGGCTTTCAAGGGCGATTGCCGGCAAGACTGAAGTTGATGATGAACTTCTGGATGCTATAGAGGAGGCGCTCGTGGCAACTGACATGGGCGTTGACACTACATTGAAAATCATTGATTCTCTTGAGGAGAGGGTCAGGCGTGACAAATATGTCTCTCTTGATGAACTTGTGGACATGCTCCGTGAGGAAATCGCATCGCTTCTGGATCTGGACACGGAAGAGAAAAGTGTGTCCGCCGGGCCGTTTGATTTCAGCAAGAAGCCTTATGTCATAATGGTTGTCGGTGTCAACGGCGTCGGCAAGACTACCACTATCGGCAAGCTTGCAAGCAGTCTTCGGGCACAGGGCAAAAAGGTTATGCTTGGTGCTGCGGACACTTTCAGGGCAGCTGCCGTTGACCAGCTCACGATTTGGTCGGAGCGTGCAGGGGTTGATATCGTGAAGCAGGAGATGGGCTCAGATCCGGCTTCCGTGGCCTTTGATACGGTCCGTTCTGCTGTCGCAAAGGATGCCGATGTCGTGCTTATTGATACTGCAGGCCGTCTGCATAACAGGATAGACCTCATGAACGAGCTTACGAAAATCCGGAATGTCATGAAGAAGGTTATTCCTGATGCTCCGCATGAGGTGCTTCTTGTGCTTGACGGTTCAACCGGTCAGAATGCGTTCCAGCAGGCCAGGGAATTTTCCAGGGCTACAGACATAACCGCCCTGGCTGTTACCAAGCTTGACGGCACTGCCAAGGGAGGAGTTGTCGTCGGTATTGTTGACCAGTTCAGGATTCCTATAAAGTTCGTAGGAATCGGCGAGGGTGTGGATGACCTGAAGGTTTTTGACAAGAAGGAATTTGTCGGTTCATTGTTTTCTAAGGAAGATTTGGAAAAATAACATATTATGAAGATTTCGTATAATTGGCTCAAGGATTATATTGAGTGTGACCTTACGCCGGAGGCCGTTGCAGAGGCATTGACTTCCATCGGTCTGGAGGTGGATTCCCTGGAACAGATAGAAGAGATACCTGGCGGGCTTGCCGGAGTAATCGTAGCTGAGGTTGTAGAATGCTCTGAGCATCCTGATTCTGACCATTTGCATATCACCCGTCTCAATACCGGTATCGGAGAACTGCTGCAGGTAGTCTGCGGAGCGCCTAATGTGGCAGCTGGCCAGAAAGTGCTTCTTGCTACTGTGGGAACCGTGCTCGGTGAGGATTTCAAAATAAAGAAATCAAAGATAAGGGGAGTCGAGTCGTTCGGAATGATATGCGCTGAGGATGAACTTGGCATAGGTGAGTCGCATGAAGGCATAATGGTTCTTAATCCGGAGGCTGTTCCTGGTACTCCTGCAAAGGAATATCTGGGCCTTGCTACTGATGCACTTATCGAAATCGGCCTTACTGCAAACCGTGTTGATGCAGCTTCGCATATTGGAGTTGCGCGTGACCTTTATGCATATCTCAAGCATAATGGTGTGCCGTGCCGTCTGAACCTTCCGGATGTTTCTGCATTCAGGGATGGAGGTGAAGGTGAGGCGCTTCCTGTGGAAGTCATTGCCGCAGACGGGGCGCCATGCTATACCGGTACGACAATAAGGGGTGTCAAGGTTGCCGCTTCTCCGGATTGGCTTCAGAAAAAGCTTCTTTCAGTGGGACTGCGTCCTATAAATAATATTGTGGACATAACAAATTTTGTCCTGATGGAGACAGGACAGCCTCTGCATGCTTTTGACGTGTCAAAGATAAATGGCGGAAAAGTCATTGTGCGCAGGGCAGTTGAAGGCGAGAAATTCGTTACTCTTGACGGAGTGGAGAGGACATTGTCTGCAGCTGACCTGATGATAGCTGACAATGAAAAGCCGATGTGCCTTGCAGGTGTGTTCGGCGGAGAGAACTCCGGAGTGACGGGAGAGACTGCGGACATTTTCCTGGAAAGCGCATATTTCAACCCTGTAACCGTAAGGAAGAGCTCCAAGAGACATGGGCTCAAGACCGATGCTTCTTTCAGGTATGAAAGGGGAGCGGACCCGCTTATGGTTGAATATGCTGCCAGAAGGGCTGCGCTTCTCATACTTGAGCTTGCCGGTGGTCATGTTGCCGGAAAAGTCCAGGAGTTCTGTCCGGAAAGAATCCAGAAGAAGACGGTTGAGCTTGATTATGACAGGATTGAGTCTTTCATCGGCAAGAAGATAGGCCATGATGTCATTGAGGGCATACTTGAAGGCCTGGCATATGAGTTTGTCGGGAAAAGGCAGGGCGGGGCAACCGTTGCCGTACCTTCGTATATGATAGACGTTTATCGTGAATGTGACGTGGTGGAAGAGATATTGCGTATCTATGGGTATAACAATATTGAGCTTCCAAAAGCCATGAGGGTTTCTGTTAATCCGTCACAGAAGCCTGAGCCGGAGCATGTGCGCAAGGCAGTATCGGATTTCCTTGCCGCAAACGGCTTTGTGGAGACCATGAACAATTCACTCACGAAATCAGAATACTACTCGAAGCTGACCACATTCCCGGAGGACAAATGTGTGAGAATACTCAATCCTCTCAGTTCCGACTTGAATGTGATGAGGCAGACCCTGCTTCTGAACGGGCTTGAAGTAATAGCCTATAATATCAACCGCCAGATTTCGGAGCTCAGGATATTTGAGTACGGAAGCGTATATGCTTTCGATCCTCAGAAAGACGGAAAAACACTTGACTCTTACGAGGAGCATCCGTGCCTGGCTTTCTTTATGAGCGGAAAGTCAGAGAAGTCATGGCGTGCAGAAGCGGGAAAAGGCAACTATTTCCAGCTGAAGGGATATGTGGAGCTGCTGCTCAAGAAATTGGGTACGGATATCTATTCTCTTGAGACTGAGGCTGCACCTTCTGACCTTTTCTCAGAGGGACTGCTTTACAGGCTTCCTGGTACTCATCAGCAGCTTTTGGTCATGGGTACCGTTTCTCCTGCAAGGCTCCGCCAGTTCGGCATCAAGCAGCCTGTATTCGCAGCGGAAATCAGTTGGCCTGCATTGTTTGAGCTTGTGAAGAGGAACAAGATACGTTATAAGGAACTTCCGAAATATCCGGAGGTAAGGCGTGACCTTGCCATTCTGATTGACGAGTCCGTCACTTTCGCTGATTTGCGCAAGAGCGCTTTCCGTGTCGGAAAGAAACTTCTGAGGCAGGTCACATTGTTCGACGTATATCGTGGGGACAAGATTGGAGAGGGCAAGAAACAGTATGCCATTGGATTTGTTCTTCAGGATCTTGACAAGACTTTGACTGACAATGATGTGGAGAAGATGATGAATAAGTTCCTCTCTACTTTCCAGAATGAGTTTGGCGCTTCATTGAGATAAGTTTGCGATGAAGCGTGTCCCGATACATATCCTGCTTTTTTGTGCGGTTGCCATGTGTCTCTTTTTTTCATGCGGAAAAAAGGAGGCAAGGGTGATTCCGCGCTCAAAGATGGCAAAGATATATGCGGAGATGCTCATGACTGACCAGTGGATTTCCTCTGCGCCTTCAATGATGCGGATAGCTGACACGTCTTTGGTATATGAGCCGATACTTGAGAAGTACGGATATGACTCGGAGGACTACCGCAGGAGTGTGGAGCATTATCTCGATGACCCTGAGCGTTTCTCCAAGATATTCCGTTCCGCATCGGAGATTCTTGACGGGCGTCTGCAGGAGCTGAAGGCGCTTCAGAAGACGAAGGAGGAGTCCCAGGCCAGGAAATATGATTTTGGCATAGATGCAGGACGGCTTGTCCCGGACATTGGAAGGATACCTCTTAAATACACGCCGGACAGTCTTGCCTTTGAGCTTGATACTGTGTATCTGTACTATGTACCGCGATATGTGGAGCGTGGGGATACTGCATATAAGGGACCGGAGATTATTGTGCGCGTTGACAGCATCGCCGTCTGTGACAGTGTTGCGGCTGCTGATACTGCTGTTGTGTCTTCTGTAGATATTGCCGGAAATGAACCTGCAAAAGAACTGCTGGATGTTCCTGCGGAGCCGCTGACTTTGCCTCAGGGGCAGGATGCTGCTCTTTCCAGGCGTATGAATATTGATGAAGTCATGAAAAAACTTTAAGGGATATGGCGATAAAAAGGGTAACGGCATCTTTTGTATATACCTTGGAATCCGCACCTATAAGGAACGGGTTCGTTGAATATGATGATTGTGACGGCAGGATTGTCCGGGTCGGGGAGTGTGATGGCGTGGAGCAGGTCTCCGAAGGCGCACTGGTTCCCGGTTTTGTCAATGCCCATTGCCATGTTGAGCTGTCGCATCTGCATGGGAAATTCCGCAAGGGGACCGGAATGGCCGGTTTCATTGACCAGATAAATGCGTTGCGTGACTGGGCCGGACGGGATGTAAAGGCTTCGCTTGTGCGCAAATGGATGGACAAGATGTGGGCTGACGGTGTTTCTGCCATGGCGGACATCAGCAATGATGATTCGTCTTTTGAGGTGAAGAAGTCGCATATGATGTATACCAGGACTTTTCTGGAAGTGTTCGGTTCGGAACCTCATATGTGCGAGGGAGTTATGGCTGATGTTGCGGAACTGAAGCGTCAGGCTGACATGGCCGGAATTGATGCCGCACCGACGCCGCATTCTTGCTATACCATGAGTCCGGAACTTCTCTCCGCCTCTTCTGCGGCTGCACTTGATGCCGGTTATCTTTCATATCATTCCCAGGAGAGCATGGAGGAGGAGGAACTGGTCAGGTATGGTTCCGGAGCCATGTATGAGAACCGCAAGAGGAGCGGGATGAGCACTCCTCCTGTGACCGGCGGATCTTCTCTCGGGTATTTTATTGACAGGCTTGCGTGTGCGCGTCCGGCGCCTTATGATGCACATGTTCTTCTTGTTCATGACGTATGTCTCTCGCAGGAGGATATTGATGCAGCAAAGAAGGTGATGAAAAATGTTTACTGGGCTTTGTGCCCTTTGTCCAATATCTTCATACATAATGCCTTGCCTCCTGTGCAGCTTATGAGGCGCAATGGCCTTGACATTACTGTGGGGACGGATTCCCTGTCCAGCAATGATGATCTGGATATGGTAAAGGAACTTTATTGTCTGCATGAGAATTTTCCGGAAGTGCCTATGCAGGAGCTGCTGACATGGGCTTGCCTTAACGGAGCACGTTTCCTTGCAAAGGATGCTGAGCTCGGAAGCCTTTCCGTCGGCAAGAGACCTGGAATTGTGTTCGTGCATTCTATTGATGAAAACGGATTTGTCACAAGCAAGAGCCGTTCAGAACGTATTGTGTGATGCTGCATTTCGATGAAATAGCTTTCGGGCCTATTTACAGCAGGCGCCTTGGCTCTTCGCTTGGGGTGAATATCTTGCCTCGTGAAGGAAAGGTGTGCAATTTTGACTGCATATATTGTGAATGCGGCTGGAACCGGGACTGGCGCTCCGGAGGACATTTCCCTGGAGGGGAGGATGTCAAGCAGGCCATGGAGGCCAAGCTTTCCAAAGCGGTGTCGGACGGTATCGCCATAGATTCAATAACATTTTCCGGCAATGGGGAGCCTACTCTGAATCCGGAATTTGCACGGATTGTTGATGTGACCCTGGAACTGAGGGACAAATATTTTCCGGAGGCTCAGGTTTCAGTGCTTTCCAATGCTTCCATGTTGTGGAAAGAGGATGTGCTTCAGGCGCTTATGAGGGTGGATAATCCGATATTGAAACTTGATGCTTCGGATGATTGGCTTGTGAAGAAGATTAACAGTCCTGCAGGCAGATATGGCACGGATGAAGTTATGGAAGGCATGAAAAGGTTCGGAGGCAATTTCGTGCTTCAGACCATGTTCCTCAAGTCTCCTGATTTTGACCAGGCCGCTCCTGAGGTGCTGGAAAAGTGGCGTGATATTGTCAGGGAACTGAAGCCACGTAAAGTTATGGTCTATACGATTGACCGGGAAACTCCTGACAAGTCTCTGTCCAAGTGTACGGCAGGCGAAATGGAGGCTTATGTAAGGCCTCTTGTGGAAGAGGGATTTGATGTTCAGATAAGCGGATAGGAATATGAGAGTTGTTATACAGAGAGTCGGCAGTGCTTCGGTAGCTGTTCCGGATGAGGGATATGAAGCTGGAATCGGTCATGGTTTGCTCGTTCTTGCAGCTTTTGAGGCGGATGATTCAGAAGAAGACCTTGAATGGACTGCCAGGAAACTGGTCGCCATGAGAATCTTTAATGATGACAAGGGCGTCATGAACCTGTCTGTAAAGGATGCCGGCGGAGACATTCTTGTTGTGAGCCAGTTCACTCTGTATGCTTCCACTGCAAAGGGAAACAGGCCGTCTTATATGAAAGCCGCACCTCCGGAGATTTCCGTGCCTTTATATGAGAGGTTTCTTGATTTTGTTTCTTCTCATTTGGAAAAGAAGGTGGCATGCGGAATATTCGGTGCAGAAATGAAGGTGTCACTTGTTAATGACGGACCTGTAACTATAATAGTTGATTCCAAATTGAAATTCTAAATTGTTCATATATGGATTTTTTGAAAAAATACAATTATTCTCCTGATCAGGAGTCCATGGGAAGGGCCCTGGAACTTATTGCCGCAAATCTTGAGAACGCGGCTTCTGCTCAGGTTTACAAAGACTGTTTCTCCATGATGGACCTTACCACGCTCAAGACCGACGATACGCCGGCTTCTGTGGAAAGGCTTGTGGAAAAGGTCAATTCTTTCAGCGGCATGTACCCTGACTGGCCTCTTCCGGCTTCTGTGTGCGTGTATCCTAATTTTGCTGCCACAGTCAAGAATGCCAGGAAATGTGATTTCAACATTACTGTAGTGGCTGCCTGCTTCCCGTCTTCGCAGAGTTTTCTTGAGGTTAAGCTCAAGGAGTGCGAAATGGCTGTCGAGCAGGGGGCGGACGAGGTTGATATTGTTCTTGCGCTCAATGCCTTCCTTGCGGGGGACTATGAGGCTGCTTCTGAGGAGATACGTCAGGTGCGTTCATGTATTGACAAGGTGGCTGCAAGGCAGGGCAGGGCTGTACACCTTAAGGTTATTCTTGAGACAGGGCTGCTCCGGACTTCCGAGGCTATCGCAAATGCGTCATTCCTTGCGATGGAGGCGGGAGCTGATTTCATAAAGACTTCTACGGGAAAAGTTGACGTGAATGCGACTCCTTCTGCCGCATATGTGATGTGCGAATGTATCGCCAAATATTATGCTGCCACCGGCAAGAAAGTGGGTTTCAAGCCGGCAGGAGGAATTTCTTCTGCAGCTGATGCAGTGTGCTACTATTCGATTGTGTCGTCACTTCTCGGAAAGGAATGGCTTGACAAAAAATTATTCAGGTTCGGTGTGAGCCGTGTGGCCAACAGCATCCTTTCTGCAGTTGAGCAGAAGACCGTGGCTTTCTTTTGATGGATTTTGTTTCATTTTTTATAAAAATCAAACAAAAAATACAACTGAAAAGTGCTTTGCAGATGTGTGCAAGGCACTTTTTGTTAATTAGCCGTGTACTTTTTCGTTACGCGGCTATTTGAGGATAATTTTGCCTCCGTAATAAATGCAAGAATTATGAGAGGTAGAATTACAATTATGCTCATGGCATTGGTCATGATGTCGTGCAGCAAGAATGCTCTTTTTCAGGAGAGCGGCATTGATTATTCATACGGCAGGAAATTGTCGCATGAAATGATTGTCTTGGGGGACCGTCTGGAGAATCCTTACAAGACAGAGAACATTGAGAAGGCTCTCAAGAGCCTTTATCCTACGAAAGCTGACCGTGTGGATGTCAAGCCTACTAATATCTACGTCAGGTTTCTTCCTGCGGATGAGCATGAGTATGATATGCTTGCGGCAATGGGTATTGAGCTTGTCGATCATCCTCTTGACTATGATGTGCTTGTTGAGGGTGACTGGTATCATGACCCTTCTGTCCCGGAAGGCAATATGACGTGGCAATATGCTGTGGTTGCTCCTGATTTCAGTTTTCCTTCCGTCAGGTATGAGGTTATTGACGAGTGCTACATCGCGGAGAATGACAAAGGGACGCGTGCGGCTGACGGAATTGACTGGGAAGAAGTTGAGCGCCGTGCGTATATGCTGACCGGCAACGGGGACAGACTGGAGCAGCCGGATACAAAGGGGCCTTCAAAAGTCCAGCCTTCCGGGCGCATAACAATTGTTGATGAAAACGCATCCGGTGGAAAGCCTTTCGGAGTTGCGGGAGTTTGCGTGTCGTGCAATTCTTTCGTGAAATTTGACAAGGCATACACTGACCGTGACGGATATTATACGATGAAGAAGAGCTTTACTTCAAAATTGCGCTACAGGCTTGTCTTCAAGAACGAGAAGAATTTTTCCATAGGCTTCAATCTCGTGCTCCTTCCTGCCTCAGTGTCAACATTGGGAAAATCCGGTCCAGAGGGTGTGAATATGACTGTGACGAAGGACTCTGAAGGGAAATTGTTCCGCAGATGCGTCGTGAATAATGCGGCATATGACTATATAAGCCGGTGCTCTTCCGCAGACATGGGGATAGATGTTCCGCCGTCAGACCTCAGGATATGGATATTGAACGGAATGGATGCCAGCAGTGCGGTGATGCTTCACCACGGAACCCTGTTGTCTTCAGACAAGCTCGGCGCGTTTCTCGGGAAATTCGCTTCTTTGCTCAAAGTTTTCATGCCTGACATAACGATAGGTACGAAAGGAATAGACAGCTACAGTGAAATTTACTCTTCCACATGTCATGAGCTGGCCCATGCAAGCCATTTCTCCAAGGTCGGCAAGTCATATTGGAATAATTATATCTTCTACATCGTGGAGTCTTACCTGACGACAGGAGGAATGACATATGGTGACGGGAGCGCAAGCGGCTCAGGTTACTGCGAGATAGGGGAGATGTGGGCGTATTATCTTGAGAGCAAGATGTATAAGGAACGCTATGGCGGCTCATTCCCTTCCTTCGGGACATCGTTCTGGTTCTATCCGCAGATTTTCAGGTTTTTGGATGACAGGGGAATTTCGTGCTCTGACATATTCAATGTGCTCGGACCCTCCGTCCTGTCGAGGGACGCGCTGAAGTCAGCATTGCTGTCGGCATATCCTGCCAGAAGAACTTCGATTGAGCAGGTTTTCAGCAGATACTGAAATCATGAGGAAAATCATAATAGTGACGGCTGTTCTGGCGGTATTCGGCATTGAGAAGGCATGTGCACAGAAGTTCAGTGTTTCTACGGATTTACTGGGCTATGCCTGCCTGGGAACATTTAATGCGGAAGTGTCTTATTCCGTCTCGAGGTACTGGAGTGTTACAGCGGGGGCGAGGTATAATCCGTTCACATTCCGCAAGGGCAATCCGGACCGCCAGTTTCAATATAGGCAGCAGTCATATTCGCTCGGTGCCCGCATGTGGCCCTGGCATACATTGTCCGGATGGTGGTTCGCAGGGAAATTGCGCTATCAGGAATTTAATGCCGGAGGAATCATTTCACGCAGCACAAAAGAAGGGGACCGGTTCGGAGCCGGATTGTATGCGGGTTATACGCACATGCTCTCAAGGCATTTCAATATAGAATTCGGTGCTGGGCTATGGGCTGGATATGAACTCTACAGGAGGTATTCCTGCCAGACGTGCGGACTTACCGAGGCTTCCGGTTCCCGCTTCTTCGCTCTTCCTGATGACGTGAAAATTTCAATAGTTTATGTGTTCTGATTATAGATTCTGGATTGTTGTCCTGATAGCATTGGCTGTCTCATGTACTCCATACCGGAAAATGCAGAAGATACGTTCAGGAGAGGTCGGGGTTGAACTTTCCGTATCCGATGAAACGCCACGTGAGGAGGATGCTGATCCTGATGAGGAGGAAATCAGCCTTATAAAAGGTTCGCTGTCTGACGGTCCTGTCATAATGAATGCCATACGGGATACGGAGACCGGGGATATGGTTGCGACGGATGTCATAAGTGCATCCAAGGTCACGGCCCGCTTCAGGAATGTGGCTGAGAGGGCCGGCCTTGTGACAGTCAGTTTTGACATTACTGTTCCTGCTGGCCTGGCGGATTCACGCTGGCAGCTTAAGATAAAGCCTTTTCTGGAGATTATGGATGAGGTCACCGGCTTGGAGCCGATATATATAACTGGCTCTGATTACCGTGCGGCCCAGTTGAGGGGATATCAGCGGTATAGGAATTTTCTGTCCTCCATAATAAGGGATACGACGGATTTCATCAGGATGGGCCAGCTTGAGATTTTTATCGAAAGGCATTTTCCGGATACTTACCGGATGAAGAATGATTCGTCCATAATACCGGAGCCTCTTGCGGGCAATCTGTTCGGTGTCACGCAAACGGATGCATTGCTGCATTACACGAGAAAACTCATGTTGAGGCATAACGAGCGGCGCAAGGGACGTGAGGGGAAAATGTTTGCAAAGTATGTGAAGGATCCCATTGTAACGGACGGGATCAGGCTGGATACTGTAATTGCCGGTATGGACGGGGATTTCATATACCGTTACAGCCAGACTTTCAGGAGCCGTCCTGCCTTGAAAAAGGTGCGTGTGTCGTTGGAGGGAAGCCTGTATGAGATGGGAGAGTGCATCATGTGCCTTCCTTTTCCGCAGGACCTGACTTTCTACATAAGTTCATTGTCATCTCTGGCTGACAATAGGCCTAAGTACAGGATGATTGTCAAGGAGCGTGTCGTGCATGACAATACGAGGGCTCTTATAGATTTCAGCCAGGGGAGTGCCGTAATTGATACTTGTCTCGGAGACAATGCCTCAGAATTGCGGAGGATAAGGCGCTGTTTTGATGATGTCGCTTCAATGGATGGCCTGGTTGCGGATTCTATAGTGATTGTAGCCTCGTGTTCTCCTGAGGGAAGTTATGAGTCGAACCGTAAATTGTCGGAAGACAGGGCGGAGGCTGTGCTGAAACATGTGTCCGCTTTTGTACCTGATGAATGGAAGGGCATTTTGCGCTCTTCAGGACTTCCGGAGAATTGGGAGCAGCTGATGCGGCTTGTGGAGAATGATACGGTGATTGCTCCGGATTCAAGGAAACGTATATTGGAGCTTGGGGCTGACCTGCGTGACCCGGATGAGGCCGAGTCGAAGATGTCACGGATGCATGAGTACAGGTATCTTCGGGAAAGATTGTATCCAAAGCTGAGGAGTGTGCGTTTTGATTTCTATCTGCACAGGACAGGAATGGCAAAGGATACCGTACATACTGCGGAATTGGACACTCTTTATTTGAGAGGGGTACAGGCGTTGCGCGATTTGGATTATAAGACCGCAGTAGGAATATTGCGTCCATACGATGACTACAATGCCGCCCTTGCTTTTGTGTCTGCAGATTACAACCATTCTGCGCTTGATGTGCTTGGACGTCTCGGGGATTCAGAGCCGAAGGTGTGCTATCTCAAGGCTTTGGTCTTGTCGCGGCTCGGACAGGAAGATGAGGCGATGAAATATCTTGAGTTAAGCATAGCCTATGATGCTCATATGGAGCACAGGGCCAATCTTGACCCTGAAATGTATATTCTTGTTAAAAAAAGACAAACAAATAATAAAATAGAATAATATGAAATTTCGTTTTGTGATTGCGGCCGTAGCGGCTGCCGCGCTTTCCGGTTGCAGTGAGAAAAATTCGGATTCGCCTGTTTTGGCTGACGGGAATGTTGAGTTGACCCTCAGCGTGCCTTGTACGGCGACAAAGGTTTCGGGTGTGCCTTCCTCTGAGGATGCCATAAAGGATTTGCAGGTTCTTGTGTTCAATTCCAATGGTATGCTTGAGACATATAAGCATGGCAATGGAAATACCATGTCGCTCACATGTACTGCCGGTGAGAAACGCATAGCTGTTTTTGTGAATGCGGGGCAGCAGAATTCGGTGGGCTACGAAAGGGAGTTGCCGCAGCTGGTCTCTGACCTTGCGGATAACGGGCCTGGCAGGCTTGTCATGGCCGGTGATACTTCAGTCGTGCTTACTGCTTCAGGCAGTCTAAATCTTGAGGTGAGGCGTATGGCTGCCAGAATCGGCATAAGCAAAATAGAAAATGCCATGGTTCTGCCCCAGCATAAGGGGATGAAATTTGAGGTCAAGTCAGTATATATGGTCAATGTTCCCGGCGACAGGGCCTTCTTCGGCGCGTCAGAGACCTCCCGGTGGTATAACTGTTCTGCACCGCAGGCCGGTTCGCCTTCATTCTTGCGTGATGATGTGACTGGCGGTGTCGTGGCTGCCGGAAAGGCATATGAAGGGAAACATTATTTCTATTGTTATCCTAATGATGTGACGGAGGATTCGTCTGCTGCAGAATGGTGTCCGCGTAAGACGCGTCTTGTGGCGGAGGTTGCTTTGGATGGTGTGACGTATTATTATCCGGTCACTTTGGATAATGTGGCAAGGAACACCTCGTATTCATACGAATTGAGGATAACCCGTCCCGGCTCCTCTTCTCCGGACATTCCGGTTGACGATGCTGCCGTGGGGATTACGGTAGTTGTGAAAGGCTGGTCGGAACTTCCGCCTGTACATGAGCAAATCTGACTTTGTGTGTCATGAGGAAGGTGTTGTGCGGATTGCAGGCAGTGATTTTCTGCATTTTGCTGTGGACTGGATGTTCTGTCAAGGAGAACAGGAGAGAGTGTCCGTGCAGGCTGTTTCTTGATTTCAGTGAGACGGATGCTGAGGAGGTGCCATATGCTGATTTGCATGTTCTTTCAAGTGAGGGTTTTCATCTTGTTGAACATGTCGGGTCCGGAGCATTCGGGGAGGAACTGGTGCTGCATGTTCCCCGTAGAGGTGCAAGAGTGAATGCGTATTGTGGAGCAGAGGGATATGTCTATGATGACGGACGCATGGAGATTCCTTATGGAAGTGAATGCCCGCATGTGCATATGCATTCTTCTTATGTCGAAACTGATTGTGAGGCTGCATATGAGAAGGTGCGGGTGCGCAAGAACTATTGCCTTATAACTGTTCATGTCGAGGAGGCTGATTTCCCATATGTCCTGGATGTGCGGGGAGAGATCTGCGGGTATGGAGTTGACGGGAGTCCGGCAGACGGGGCGTTTCTTTTTGCCATGCGTCCTGACGGGAATGGTGTATGCTCTGTTTCTGTTCCCCGTCAGGTTGACAATTCGCTCAGGCTTGATGTGGATGACGGTACGGATGTGCTTAAGACTTTTGCGCTTGGTGAGTATGTGACCGCGAGCGGTTATGACTGGAGTGCTGAGAGCCTGGGTGACATAACAATAGGATTGGACTATTCATTGAGCCATGTCACTTTGAAAATAGAGGGGTGGGAAAAGGAATTGCATTTTGATGTTGAAATTTAGTTGAATTGTTACGGAAAAATTTAGTTTTTCAAAAATATTGATTATCTTTGCCCCACTTTTCTGAAGCGCATGTGGTGAAATTGGTAGACACGCTACTTTCAGGAGGTAGTGCTTCACGGCGTGTAGGTTCGAGTCCTATCATGCGCACATTACAATATTGGAGATGAATCCGAAAATTCATCTCCAATCTTTTTTTTATGCCTGCACTTTCCATCTTACGCGCCACCTTCCGTCGGTATAGTCGTGGCTCAATATAGTGAATTTGCCTATTTCGGAGGTGTTGCTTACATGTGCGCCAATGCATGCGCAGGTGTCATAATCTCCGATTCTTACGATTCTGAGGGTATCAGACGCGTGCTCCGGGAGCTTGCCGAGATCTGCGATTGACTCGGCTTCGGCCCTTGGCATCAGTTCGGCTGTGACGTCCAGTGCATTCCCTATTATTCTGTTGACTGCATTTTCAATTTCGCAGACCTGCTGCGGGGGCGGGCATTGGCTGAGGATGTAGTCGCATTTTGATTTCTTGCGTTCTATATGTGCATTCCTTGAGCGTGGACATCCGAACATTTTTACCATTGTGGCGTTGAGGATGTGTTCTGCAGTGTGCATGGGAGGGTACTCCTCCTTGTTGTGCGCGTTGAGTGTGGTGTCATTCATATGTGTGAGATTTTTGCCGTAAAGATAATGAATCGGAGACAATTGGCGACATGAACTTGATTATGTCGTCAAGTACGGCTGTAAAACCTTGGCCATTCAGGATTTCGTGCCTCATTGACGGGTATGTGCGGCAATGTACATTACTGTACCCTTCTTCTGCCATGCGGGCTGCCGTCTTTTGCAGTTTGGCCGGGGAGCCTGAACATGGGTCGTCTTCTCCGGAAAGCAGCATTATCTCAAGTGAAGGGTTGCAGGTCTGCGTTTTGACGGGTGAGTATGCCTGGAGCATCAGCCCTGTTACACATGATGCGCAGCTTGCTGTCATTTTGAAATTGCATACAGGATTGGCTTTGAACCGTTCCCGTTCATTTGGGTCTGAGCATGTCCATGCCTGCTCTCCTTCGTTCCTGAAACGTCTGTTGTATATGCCGGAAGTGATTTCCTGCAGCATGCCTACTCGCAGCTTTCCTGCCCCGGCCTTGCATAGGATATCTGTCATCAGCTTGCCGACAGGAGCGAGAGGATTATATGCGGGCAGGCCGCAGAGGACTGCTCCTGAAAGCATGAGTCCATGGTCACGGATGAAGACTTTTGTCGCAAGTGCTCCCATGCTGTGTCCTATCATTATTATGGGAATGCCGGGATTCTTCGACAATGCCCATTCGGATACGGTTTTGATGTCGTCTGTCAAGCTCTTCCAGTCTCCTTTGTACATGTAGCCGAGATCTTCCGGGGCAAATATGCTTTCGCCATGGCCCCTGTGGTCGTGTGCGATGCATGTGAAGCCATGGCTGCTGAGATATTCCATGGCCGGTATGAAGCGCTCTTTGCATCCGCATACGCCGTGGATGAATTGTACTGTGGCTTTGGGACGGCTTGTGTCTGGCATAATGGATATTGTGCTGATGCCCAGTGAGTCAGAATGTGATTTCAGGGTTAATTTCTCTATTGTTGGCATGCTTGTGTCTGCGTTTTGTATGTGCTGTGGCCCGAGGTTTGCCTATGTCGTGCCTGGAACAGAAACCTGGCTTGTGGTGTGGGATTTTCCGTACTGTTGCCAGGGACAAATATAGTTAATTAGTGTAGATATGAAAAAAGTTATCAGTGGTGTCCGGCCGGCCGGTGTCGCGGCGCATCCGGATAAAAAGGAAATTTTAGGGAAAATCGGAAGACTCTTTCTGGTGTGCGTGACTTTGGCGGCCGGTGTTGCGGCGAATGACGCCTATGCCCAGGAAAAGGGACGTTCCGATAAAAGGAAAGAGGCCATGGAGGCCTGGAAAAAGGACATGGCGGAATTCCGTTCACGTTCAAATTCAGACAGGGAGATAGAGTCGCTTGTGGATTCCATTGCTTCAGTGCAGGCTTCAGCTGCCGTGCAGAATATGGATTTTGTGCTTGAGGCGGACAATGTCTCTTTCAAGAACGGAGCGACAGCATTTGTGAATTCAAATACGAATTTCATTGCCGTCAAAGGCAAGAGGGCTGTGGTGCAGATTTCACCGAGTGATTTTGCTGCCGGTCCCAACGGAGTCGGAGGCGTTACTGTGGACGGCATGATTTCCGGAATGAAGGTCAAGACTGACAAGAAAGGACGCACTACTATATCCATGAATGTGTCCGGAATCGGAATCAACGCCCAGGTGGAGATATACATGTTCCCGGGAAGTAATGAGGCTACGGCCACAGTGTATCCGAACTTCAATTCGAATACGGTATGGATGTCAGGTGAAATCATACCTTATGAGAACTCTACCGTAATCAAAGGAAGGTCATTGTAGTGGCAACGAATAAAAACAGATAAAGACATGAAAAGAATCATCATTATTTCAGCATTGGCGCTTTTGGCTGTATCATGCCATAAGGTGCCTTATCCTCAGGACCGTGACGGAGAATATCTTGTATATACGGCTCCGGGAAAGGACGTGGATTTCACCAAGTTCAAGACATTCAGCATTGCTGACAGCCTTCTGGTCATCGGGCGTTCTGACAAGGCGGAGTATTCAAAATCGGAGAATGCGCTTGCCCTTGTGCGCAGGTACCGCTCCAACATGGAGAGTCTCGGATATACATATACTCCTGATGCCAAGAGCGCGGATCTCGGAATTCAGGTGACATATATAATCAAGACTGAGCGTTATGTGCAGTATTATGACCACCCTTACTGGTGGCTCGACTATCCGGGATACTGGCATCCTGGCTACTGGGGCGACTGGTACGGATACTATTACCCGCGTCCTGTGACTTATGTGCAGTCAACCAATGCCCTTGTGGCGGAAATGGTGGACCTGACCGCGGAAAAGGGAACTGACAAGCCTCTCGTGATTGTTTGGTCTTCATATCTTGGTGGATATGCCGGGGCAAGCGCCTCGCGGGACCTCGCACGCATGATGGAGTCCATTGACCAGGCTTTCGTGCAGTCGCCTTATCTCGTGCATCCTGAGGTTAAATGACAATATTAAATTTTGACATGATGAAAAAGATATTATATATGCTTATGGCATCGGCGGCTATGATGGTTTTCGCCGGTGAAGCAGATGCCCAGATGGGCAAGAGGTACTACATAAACGGAGGCTGGCAGTTCAACGGTACGATTGCCAACAGCTACGTGAAGAGTGCGCAGGGGTATGGCGCATATGTTGAGGGAGGATATTATGTAAGTCCGATGCTTGCGGTAGGAGGATTTGCCGGCTTCGGTACCAACAATGAGTATATCCCGAAGGAGACTTACGTTTTTGACGGAGGCGCAGCCCTTACCACCGACCTTGACAGGTCCATTTATCAGGTTCCTTTCGGAGCGACGCTCAGATACCGCTTCTCGAGAAAGATATGCCAGCCTTATGTTGAGGCCAAGCTCGGAGCCGAGTATTCTATGCAGAGCACCTATATGTCCACATTCGTGAACAGGCAGGACAATTGGGGATTCTATGTATCTCCTGAAATAGGAGTGTCCATATTCCCTTTCCGGAAGGCTGATGTAGGCTTCCAGCTCGCGGCTTATTATAGCTATGCCACCAACAGGAACGATGATTTCGGAATAAACGGGCTGAACAATTTGGGCTTCAAGCTTGGAATAGCGTTTTAATGGTTACCTTTACATTCCTGCCGGAAGCCGCTGGCTGAAATCCCGGACCCGGCAGGATGTGATTTTTTCGGTATGGAAAACAGGACAAGATACAGAAGCATAGTCCTTTCGGACATTCATATGGGCACCGGATTCTCCAAGACCAGGGAAGTATGTGACTTTATAAGCAGCTTCGATTGCGACAGGCTTATCCTCAATGGAGATATAATTGACGGATGGCAGCTGAAAAGGAACGGAAATGCCATGTGGGGATACGAGCAGTCCCGGTTTTTCAGGATAATATTGAAGATGATTGAGCGCCAGGGGACGAAGGTTACGGTTTTGCGCGGTAATCATGATGACTTTCTTGACAGAATAATTCCCATGAGCATGGGAAATCTTGAGATACAGAAGGATGTCGTCATAGAGAGCGGGGGCAAGAATTTCTTTGTGACTCACGGGGATGTGTTTGACAGCATTACGTCAAATATGCGCTGGGTCGCCAAACTCGGGGACATCGCGTACAATTTCCTTCTTAAGGTAAATGTCCTCTATAACCGCTGGCAGTCTTTTAGGGGAAAGCCGTACTATTCTTTTTCCCGTGAAATAAAGAACAAGGTGAAGAAGGCTGTTTCCAATGCTTCGGACTTTGACCGGATGCTTACCGATATGGCGAGGACAAAAGGCTGCCAAGGTGTGATATGCGGGCATATACATCGTCCGGAGGATCGTGTGATTGACGGGGTGAGGTATCTCAATTCGGGAGATTGGGTCGAGACGCTTTCTGCTCTTGTTGAGGATTATGGCGGAAATTGGAGAATAGTTTATTATAAGGATGTGTTTCCTTTCGGAGCGATACATGATGATGGGCCTGCCGTGAAAGTGCAGGATGTTGTTCCGGAGCATTAAAATCAAATGGTCATGAAATATCTTTTTATAGTTCAGGGTGAGGGCAGGGGACACCTTACTCAGGCGATTACGCTTGAGAAACTGCTGATTTCCCGCGGTCATGAAGTCGTGGGGATTATGGTAGGGAAAAGTCCGGGCCGCAAGCTTCCGGATTTTTTCGGACGGGAAGTGCATGCGCCGGTGACGCAGTTCGAAAGCATGAATTTTCTGCCGTCTGCTTCAAACAGGCGTCCGAGCATGCTGAAGACAGTTGCTGTGAATGCCATCAGTCTGCACAAGTATATTCCGTCCATACGCTTGATACGTGATACGATACGTTCCAGCGGTGCCGATGCTGTCGTGAATTTCTATGAATTGATGACCGGATTGACCTATATGTTCTGCAGGATTGACGTTCCTGTCGTCTGTATCGGGCACCAGTATCTTTTCCGCCATAGTGATTTCGGGATGCCGTATAAGAAATATCCTGGAAGCAGGGCGCTTAATTTTTTTACGAAGCTTACTTGTGCCGGAGCTGTGAAATGTCTCGCTCTTTCTTTCAGGAAGATGGATGCTGATTATGCTCACGGGATAGCTGTGGTGCCTCCTCTTCTGAGGCGTGAGGTGATGGATATGGAGGTTACGGAGGGGGACTATGTGCATGGCTATATGCTGAACAAGGGATTTTCTAAGGATGTGCTGGAGTGGCATCGTGAGCATCCGGAAGTGGAGCTGCGGTTCTTTTGGGACAATTGGGAGGCCGGAAAGGTGATGAAGGTTGACGAGACTCTCAGTTTTTATCTTATTGATGACCATGAGTTCCTGAAACAGATGGCCGGATGCCGGGCTTATGCAAGCACGGCCGGGTTTGAGTCTGTGTGCGAGGCCATTTGGATGGGCAAGCCTATTCTGATGGTACCGTCTCATATTGAGCAGGAAATCAATGCATTCGATGCTTCAAGGTCTGGTGCTGGCGTGAGCTGCGATAAGTTTGACCTTAGCCTCCTTCTTGATTTTGCAGAGGGATTCAAAGCGGAGCCTGGATTCAGGGATTGGGCCCGTTCTGCTCAGGATATTTTTATCCGGGAGTTGGAGAATTTGGACAAAATCGCATAAAAATGCATTTTTTTTGAAAAAAGTTGCGAAAAAGTTTGCAAGTTCAAAATTAAACGCTACCTTTGCAATCCCAATTCGAAAGGAACTCACTTGAGACACCGACGAAACGGATACGGATTGATTCGTTAGCTCAGTTGGTAGAGCACAACACTTTTAATGTTGGGGTCTTGGGTTCGAGCCCCAAACGGATCACAAGTTCTTAAAATTATTGCTTCCCTAGCTCAGTTGGTAGAGCACGACACTCTTAATGTTGGGGTCCAGGGTTCGAGCCCCTGGGGGAGCACGAAAGGCGAAGATTACACAAATCTTCGCCTTTTTTGTATTCCATGGTTGGGGCGATGATTGCTCAATTTGCATGGTGGGCTATCCAATTTTTCTTATAATAGGTATCAGTCTGGGATTTCAGAAAAATTTGGGAGTAAACTGGGGGTAGATGGGATAGTTGAATATTGCGTCGGGCGCTCGTAAGCATGGCTATGGAAACATGGCGGCATGCCTGCATTGGTTTTTACGCAGAATGTTTCGCTTGTGCTGGATTTTCAATGGTATTTGAGGGATGAAGTAAAAAGAAAACTGTCAGAAAACACATGCATTACCGTGTTGCGCTACGTTATGCATAAACTATGGACTCTAAAAATTTTCTGACAGTTTATATGTCATCTTATTGCCGTAAACAAAAAAGGCATACACCAAAACCACGACACACAGGCGTTTCGAGGGCCCTGACGACAATGGCAAGGTGCATGCCAAATTTTTGGCATCCCTATCTGTCGAACCTGTCATCTAATTGGTAATTCGAAACTTTGTGTGTCAGAGACAGGTAAAGGAAAATTATTGTTCTTAGTTTATGATATTTGCCTTACGCCGACAAAGATAGTCATTATTTTTAATAATAGTAAGCTGCTCTCTGATTTTATTTGTTTGCCTGTGTTTTTGCGGCTCACGTCAGTTCAGCTTGCCTTGCGGCAGTTCTTTTTCAATAGATGTGCCATTGGCCTTATCTCGGCCTGTCATTGTCTGACATTATTGTGGTATGATTGCTTTGTTCCGGAAAATGGGTTAAATTTGCAGGATATGCTTGGGCGGACAGGTGGGCTTGCGGTTTTTGTTTGTCTATTGCGCCTTCGCGGAAATCTTATTTAAAGTGATTATGGAAAAGAAATTATATCCTTTCAAATTCATCCCTGTGGCTTCACGCAGGCCTTGGGGAGGAGATGCTCTTGCAAAAAAGCTCGGAAAGCGTTTTGTGGAATGTGATGACGAGGGAAATGAGACGGAGATTGCTCCGGACGCGGTTATCGGTGAGAGCTGGGAGCTTGCTGACATGGGATTCGTGGATTCTGTCATCAGTGAAGGGTGGCTTGCCGGCAATACCATAGGCGAAATCATGGAGACTTACCTTGAGCGTGTGACGGGGGAGGATGTATATAATTATTATGGCCGTCAGTTTCCTCTTCTTGTCAAGTTCCTGGACATAAACGGCAAGCTGTCTGTGCAGGTGCATCCTGATGATGAGATTGCGGCGCAGAGATATGATGCCCTTGGCAAGGCTGAAATCTGGTATGTGATGGATGCAAAGCCGGATGCTAAGATTTATATGGGATTCAATCGTGAGATGACGGCTCAGGAGTTCTATGACAGGTGCAAGAACGGTACTGTTGAGCAGGTGCTGAACGTGATTTCACCGAAGAAGGGCGATGTTATATTCATTACTCCGGGAACAGTGCATGCCGCAGAGGGAGGCTTGCTGATAGCTGAGGTCCAGGAGTCGTCTGACATGACTTTCCGTCTATATGACTGGGGAAGGGAATTCGAGCCGTCTTCTGCCAGGCAGATGCATCTTGAAGAGGCTATTGACTTGATTGATTACCGTCCTTTTGATGAGGGTCTTTACCGGAAAGGCGCTCTTTGGGGCGATGAGGCTTCGCATGAGCCTTGTTCTGCGCATTCGTGTGGTTGTGGAAATCATGAGTGTTCTTGCGGAGACGGCCATGATTGCTCTTGCGGTGATGGGCATGATTGCTCCTGCGGAGACGGCCATGATGACGGAGAGTGCCACTGCGGATGTTGCCATGATGCTGAACGTGGCCATGGGGCGCATCATGGTGCCGGGCATATTCATGACGCGGCTGACGCACGGATTGCGGAAACGCTTGTGGAATGTCCGCAGTTCTGCGTCACGAGGCTTGCCCTGTCTGATCCGTTGCATATCTATACCGAGAAATTCGGAAGCTTTATAGTGTATGTCTGCATTGAGGGGGCGGCTTCCATACAGGTGCCTTCTGTTGATGAGAATGGGGGTGCGCGCATGGACAATTATGAAATCAAGGCCGGTGAGACTGTGCTTGTCCCGGCTGAGATGCCTGACTTTTTCCTTGTGCCACGTGACCGTTCTACTGTATTGCTTGAGGCGGTTACAAGGCCTGTGGATGAGGTGGATGCATATATTGACCCTGAGACTGAGGCATTTCTGGAGGATGAGTATTATGAAGGTCTGGAGGATGAGCAGGAAGAGGAGACTGAAAATGAGTCAGGTGCGAGTCCGCTGGGATTTTTCGGGGCCGGACGTGGCCCTCTGTCTTAGAGGCGGTGTTTTTTCTTCATAGCGTGAACGTGGTATGGATGAGGTCAGAATAGACAAATATTTGTGGGCCATACGTGTCTATAAGACGCGGAGTGAGGCTACTGACGCATGCAAGGGAGGCAAGATACGTTTGAATGGCGCTGATGTGAAGCCTTCCAAGATGATACGCCGCGGAGATGTCCTTACGGCAAGGAAAGGTGCGGTCACATATACTTTCAGGGTTATTGAATTGGTTGAGAAGCGTCAGGGGGCAGCTCTTGTGCCAGGATTTGCGGAGAACCTTACTCCGGCTGATGAACTTGCCAAATTGCGTGCTCCGGTGGAGACATTTTTCCTGAGGCGTGACAGGGGGACGGGGCGTCCGACCAAGAAGGACCGCAGGCAGATGGACTCTTTGTGGGGTGAGCTTGATTTTGAGGGGCCGGATGATGTTTCAGATGGCGCTTTTGCCGAGGATTTGGATTAGCTGAAAGCCAGGTCTGTGCCGGAGGATAATATAGTATTAAAAAAGGGCCTGCGTAATTGCGCAAGCCCTTTTTTGTCGGTAACTCAAGATTACTTCTTGAAATATCTGTTGTAAAGTCCCTGGAATCCAGAGCCGTGGCGTGCCTCGTCCTTGCACATCTCGTGTACAGTGTCGTGGATTGCGTCAAGGTTGTGCTGCTTAGCAAGCCTTGCGATGCGGAGTTTGTCTTCGCATGCGCCGTGCTCAGCATACATTCTCTTCTCAACGTTGGTCTTGGTGTCCCATACGCACTCTCCGAGGAGCTCAGCGAATTTTGCAGCATGCTCAGCCTCTTCCCATGCATATCTCTTGAAGGCCTCTGCAATCTCAGGATATCCTTCCCTGTCTGCCTGGCGGCTCATGGCAAGATACATTCCCACTTCTCCGCACTCGCCGTTGAAGTGGTCGCGGAGTCCCTGGAGGATTTCCGGGTCAACATCTTTGGCAACGCCGATCTTGTGCTCGTCAGCCCATGCGAGGGCACCCTCTGTCTCAACGAGTTCCTCGAATTTCTCTGCGCCTACGTGGCATATCGGGCACTCCTGTGGTGCAGTCTCACCCTCGTGGATGTAGCCGCATACCATGCATCTGAATTTCTTTACCATAATAGTTTACTTTTTAAAAGTTTATAATATCTAAATTTGAATTATTCAATTTTAAATCCGTTTGCAAAGTTAAAGAAAAAACTGTTATCTGCAAATATTCCTGCATTAAAATCGGCAGAAAGATTCTCGTATTGCAGGTTGTGGCGGGTTTGCTGGCAATTTGTCCGGAAATGTGATATATTTGACTATCTTTGTTATTTATGCTCCGGTTTCGGGCGGGTGCGGAGGCGCTGTGCCCGGAAGTTTGGCGGGGCAATGGAGAAAACGAAAAAATTATCATATGATACCGTTCCTGAAACAGGTTGCAGACCATTTCTATAAGATGGGGGACATAAGCGGGAGGTGCTTTGTCTTTCCTAACCGTCGTTCGATGGTGTTTTTCCGGAAATATCTTTGTGATGCGGTTGCAGCCGCGCCGGACAGCGGGCCAATGGTTGCTCCGCGGATGATTACAATCAATGATTTGTTCTTCAGTGTGGCTGGAGTGCAGGCTGCCGACAGGGTGCGTCTGCTGCTGGAACTGTATGAATGTTACAGGAACATTAATCCCAAGGCAGAGCCGCTGGATGAGTTTGTCTTCTGGGGGGACGTCATATTGGGGGATTTCGATGACGTGGACAAGTATCTTGTCGATCCGGGACAGCTTTTCGCCAATGTTTCCGATTACCGTCAGCTGCAGGACACTTTCAGTTATCTGACACCGGTGCAGAGGGCGGCGATAGAAGGTTTCCTGAGCCATTTCAATGACATGTCAGGAAAGCTGACTGTAAATCTGGATACCGACAATCCGGATGTGAAGGGCCGTTTCCTTCTTATATGGAACATGCTTTATCCTCTGTATGTGGATTTCAACAGGGTGCTGGAGGAAAAGGGGCTTGCCTATGAAGGAAAGGTTTACCGCAGCCTTGCCGGACGCCTGGCTTCAAGTGCTGTTGAGGATGTGCTCGGAGGGTGTTTCGGCGAGTCTCCTCAATTTGTGTTCGTGGGGCTTAATGCGTTGAATGAGTGTGAGAAAACTCTTTTGAGGAAGCTTCGTGACGCCGGGGCGGCGCAATTCTGCTGGGACTATTCCGGCAGGATAATCAGTGACCCTCAGAACCGCTCGTCTGTTTTCATGTCTGAAAATGTCAGGGAGTTTCCTCAGGCTGCCATATGGGATGCTGCCGGGGAGCTTCCGCTGCCGAATGTGAATGTAGTGAGCGTCGCTTCCTCCACAGGACAGGCCAAGAGGCTGCCGGACATTTTGGGGCAGATAGGTGATGTGCCTTCTGACGGGACAGGATGCGCGGTCGTGCTTCCGGATGAGGGGCTTCTGGTGCCTGTGCTCAATTCCATTCCGGAGGATATACGCGACATCAATGTGACGATGGGACTTCCGATGGGCGGGAGCCGTCTGTATTCAATGATGACGGATATTTCTGCGATACAGCTGCATGTGATTTCAAGGAAGGGCAAATGGTATTTCTATCATAAGCAGGTGTGGAGCCTTTTTTCCAATACATTGTTCAGGGCGGCTGCGGACAGGGATTCGCTTGATGCGGTTGCTTCTGTCAAGTCGCAGGCAAAATACTACATACCGCAGGAGGAACTCGCCGTAACTCCTTTCCTGGGAACTGTTTTCCGTGTGGCTGTCACTGACCCTAAGGCACGCTCTGCAGAGCAGATAGCGCTTTTCTCGGAATATCTTAAGGATGTGATAAAAGCAGTCGCCTCTCATGTGCCATCTGACGGAAAGTCAATTCTTGAACTTGAATATGCGAAAGAATATTACAGGTGTGTGAATATGCTGCAGGAAAAAAGGCTGGAGGTTCTCCCTGTGACTTTTGTGCGCCTGCTTGCCCAGTTGCTCGGTCCGGTGTCGGTTCCGTTCCGCGGAGAGCCTCTCAAGGGACTTCAGATTATGGGCCCGCTTGAGACGCGTGCCCTGGATTTCCGCAATCTTATAATATTGTCGTCCAATGAAGGCATTTTCCCGCGCAGGAGCGTCAGTTCTTCATTTGTGCCTCCTGAGCTGCGCAAGGGATTCGGGCTTCCCACTTATGAGTATCAGGATGCCGTGTGGGCGTACTATTTCTACAGGATGATTTCGCGTGCGGAGAATGTTTGGATGCTTGTCGATTCCAGGACGGAGGGCTTGAAGTCCGGTGAGGAAAGCAGGTATATCAAGCAGCTGGAATATCATTTCGGGGTGCCTGTAAAGCGCTATGTCGTCAAATACGGCAGCATGAAGGCCGCGGCACTTCCTGAGATATGCAAAACAGATGCGGATGTGCGGAAGATACGTGAGACGGTGCTTTCCGCGACCGCGCTGCAGAATTACCTTGCGTGTCCGGCAAAATTCTATTACAGCACTGTCCAGGGGTTGCAGGCTGAGGATGAGGTTTCAGAGTCTCTGGACTACGGAATGTTCGGTACTGTCTATCATGATACGATGAGGTCTGTATATACTTCTGAGGAGGCTATGGATGAGCACTTCTTCTTTGGCCGTGAGAAAGAAGGGATGGTTCTTTCAGGGCCATGTCTTGGACGCATAAGCAAGGATTACATAAAGAGCTGGCTTGCGCGTGAGGATATGATAAGGCGAAAGGTCAAGGCTTTGATAGTCAGTCAGCTGAATGCAATGGAGGTAAGCGGGCGCAATCTTGTGGTTACGGATGTCATCGTGAAATATGTGATGAAGACCCTCAGGCGTGATCTTGAGCTTCTTGAAGCCGGGGGCACTGATGCGTTTGAAATTCTCGGCCGTGAGATAAAGGTTACAGGAGAGCTGCACGGGCAGCGTTTCAAAGGCTTCATAGACCGTCTGGACAGCTTCAGGCCGGACCAGGCGCGTGTGGTCGATTATAAGACCGGAAGGGTGCTGGAGGATGATGAGAATATCCATGACGGGAATGCGGCAGTCATTGCGGACAAGATTTTCGCCCCGGACGTGAAGGACAGGCCGAAGATTGCGCTTCAGTTCTTCATTTATGATATGCTTGTGCAGTCGCGTCCGGAAGTTGCGGGAAGAACCCTTGTGAATAGTGTGTATTCTACGGCCCGCCTGTTCAAGAATCCTCCGGTCAGTGTCCCGTGCAACAAAGCGTTCTGCGAGGCTGTGTCGGGGCATCTGAAAACGGTGCTTGACCAGATGTATGATCTTGAAGTGCCGTTCAGGCGGACTGACGACAGGACCGTTTGCGGCTATTGTGATTTCAGGACGATATGCGGCCGTTAGTGTCCGGCATGAGATATAAAAGGAATTGATATGCTCAAGATAATGAAAGCTTCGGCCGGCTCGGGAAAGACCTACAGCCTTGCCAGAAAATATATTTCCATATTGCTAAAAAGCAGTGACAGGTATGCCTATAGGCATATACTTGCGGTGACATTCACCAATAAGGCGACGGATGAGATGAAAAGCCGTATCCTAAGGCAGCTGCACATTCTTGCCGTTTGTCCGGAAAAATCCGGATATCATGATTATTTTGTTCCCTCATGTTTTGCCGGTGATGCGGAGCTGCAGAAGAAGGCAAGGGAGGTGCTGAATGACATACTTCATGATTACAGCGCTTTCGCCGTGAGTACCATTGACAGATTTTTCCAGCAGACGCTCAAAGCATTCTCGAGGGAGATAGGACAGTTTGCCTCGTATCAGGTGGAGCTGGACAAGCGGTCCCTTGTTGCCGAGAGTGTGGACCGTATCCTGGATTCGCTTGATGAGGGAGACGGGAGCCTTTTGCCTTGGCTGACGGACAATGTGCTCGAGAAGATTGAGCAGGGGGAGCGTTACAGCATGGATGCCAATCTGCTTGAGATGGCAATGAGGCTGAAGTCCGTGCAGAGACAGGAGGCCCTGGAGCATTGCGGGATAAATGAGGAGGAAGCATATTCGAAGGAGACACTGATGAATATAAGGCGGGCCTGCCGTGATGTAATCTCACTTTTCCGGCGTGATGTCAAGTTCAAGGCAAGGGCAGCGCTGGACATTCTGGAGCAGGCGGGTGTCAATCCGGCAGACAGCAACAGAGGATTCATGAAAGCGCTCTATGCATATGATGCTCCTGAGGATGACGGAGACCTGTGCGCTCCGACGGCATCATTCATGTCAAAGGCCGCAGACAGCGGGCAGTGGTTCGCAAAGAGCAAGGCAAAGACCTTGTTGCCGAAAGTATATCCTTTCCTTGAGGCTCCTCTGGAGGATTTCTGTGCCTTGTGGGGAGAAGGATATGCGGTTTATAATACTGCCTGCATTCTGGACGGGCAGATATATGGTCTTGGGGTGGCCGGAGAGCTTCACAAGACTTTCGGTGAACTGATGCGTGAAAAGAATGTCCTGTGCATTGATGATTCCAATACCTTGCTGCGCAACATAATAGACGGTTCGGATGCTCCTTTCGTGTATGAGAAGCTCGGTGTCCGGTATGAGCATTTTCTTCTTGACGAGTTCCAGGACACGGCAAAGGTACAGTGGACGAATTTCAGTCCGCTTCTGCACAACAGCGACTCCCAAGGAGGTGAGAATCTTATCGTCGGAGATGTCAAGCAGAGCATATACCGGTGGCGGGGCTCGGATTGGAATCTTCTGGAGAGCGAGGTGCCCGGGGAGTTTCCGGGATATGTTGAGGAGGTTCTTGATACCAACTACAGAAGCCTTCCAGATGTGGTCGGCTTCAACAATGCATTTTTCAAGGCAGCTGCAGTGGTTGTTGACGGAACCGGGAAGCCTGATGCAGAGGGTAAGCCTTTGGCAAGCATATATTCTGATGTGGAACAGAACGTGGCCAGGAAGTCCGGCCCGTCAGGTTGCGTAAATGTGACGTTCTGCGGCAAGGAGGATGAACTCCAGGCGGTTCTGGACAGCATAGGGGAGGCGCGTGCGTCCGGGGCTGTGCTGTCGGACATTGCTGTGCTTGTCCGCAGCAATGCTATCGGGGAGGCGGTGTCGTCATTTTTGATAGAAAACGGAATAACTGTGGTGACCGATGATTCGCTCAAGGTACGCAGCTCTATAACTGTACGCAGGATAGTGTCGCTGATGTCTTATGCCGACAATCCTGAGGATACCGTGAACGGATATCTTGCAAAGTCCCTTGACATTGCGGTTCCGGACGGGAGCAGTTCTCTTGTGGATATGGCGGAAAGCTTGTTGAGGAGCTTGCAGAAAAATGATGCTGAGCAGCTGTGGAAAGGAGAGGTGCTGCATATCCAGTCGTTCATGGATTGTCTTCAGGACTATGTGGGGCTTAATGGCAACAGCCTCAGGGGCTTCCTTAAGTATTGGGAGGGAGAGGACCCGTCCATAAGCTCTCCTTCATCCGGAGACAGCGTGCGCGTCATGACGATACATAAGTCCAAGGGACTTGATTTCCAATATGTCATATTGCCTTTTATGGAAAGCATTCCGCTGTTCAAGGCCGGAAACAGGTGGTGTGCTCCTGAGCTTGAGGGGACTCCTCTGGGGGGCATAGCTGAGGGCGTGTATGACGTAACCCTGTCAAAGTCTTCTCAGGATACGCTTTTTGCCAGGGATTATGAGAAGGAAAGCTTTCTTCAGAAAGTCGATAACATGAATACTGTGTATGTGGCAATGACCAGGGCAGCGGCCGGAATGCATATTATTGCAAAGATGCCATCGGGGAAATGTCTTGATGCGGTCCAGGGAGGGGATATTTCCGGCCTGTCGGATTTCTCGCAGATTCTGTGGTGGTTCGTGTCCGCGTCGGATTTTGCGGCGCGCATGAAACGGAGTTCGGATGAATCTTCGGTAAGTTTCCGTTTCGGTGACATGCCTGACTTTTCGGCAGTCAGGAAGGATGAGGGACATTCCGATGAGGAGTTTCCTGTGTCTGAGGGCGGGGAGTATCCGTCCGTGCCTCTGAATCCGGAATGTGCGGATGATGGAGATATGCTTGAGAGAGGCCGTCTGAGGCTGTCTGCAGATGCTGCGGATTTCTTTTCGGAAGACGGAGAGGCCGGCATTTCTGCTTCAGGCAGAATCCGTGGCGTTGTTTTGCATGACATTCTTTCTCGTGTGGTTGTTCCTTCAGATCTGGATGCGGCTGTGGATGTCTCTGTATCGTCCGGTGAGCTGACGCCTGCGGAGGCGGACGAAATAAGGAAGCTTCTTTCAGAGCGCATCCGGGAGGCTTCAGGATATGGATGGTTTCCGGATGACCGCAGCCGCGTGCTCAATGAGACTACGCTGATAGATTCGGACGGAAGCATGCACAGGCCGGACAGGGTGGTGCTCGGTGAAGGCAAGGTGGTAATCATAGACTATAAGTCCGGTGAACATGATGCGCGTTACAGCAGGCAGCTTCTGAGATATGCGGGAATATGGTCGGCGATGGGCTATGCTGATGTGACTGCCGTATTGTGGTATGTGCGGGACGGAGAGGTCGTGAAGGTGTGTTGAGGGTGTGGTAGGGCGTCTGAAATTTTATGTTGAATTTTATGGGCATGCGTGGTGATTCCTTTGCCACAAATGATTATATTTGTCTTGACGGACATATATACGTTTGGTCTCTGCATAGTGAAAATAAATTTCCCTCTGCTCTCGACTTTCTGTATATTTGCGCTTTGCGCACATATACTGATGCGCTTCGGCAAAATCAAAGTAAACTTTGCTTCAGCTCTCAGCTTTTAGTATATTTGTCCTGACGGACATATATACCGATGCGTCTCGGCAAAGTCAAAATAAATTTTGCCTCTGCTCTCGACTTTCTGTATATTTGCAGGTTGTGAAAAATGAAAACTTATTGATATGGAAAATAATGAAGTAGATACATGCAAGCTTCTGTACAATACGGAACGTGTAAGGCTTTATATACCGGAATACGGGAGGAATGTACAGAAGATGGTGGATTATCTTAAGACTATAGAGGACAGGGAGAAGCGCAATGAGCAGGCGAGGGCCGTGGTCAAGGTTATGGAGATTCTCAATCCTGCGGTCCATCTTCAGGAGGACTATGAGCACAAGCTTTGGGACCATTTGCACATAATATCCGGGTTCGGCCTTGATGTGGATTCGCCGTATCCGAAGCCTGAGCCGGAGAGCCTCAATGACAGGCCTGCGGCGGTGCCGATAAAGAAGAAACCCATAAAGGCCAATCATTACGGCCGCAATATCGAGAGCATAATAGACCTTATCGCTGAAACTGAGGACGGGGAAAACAAGACTGCCATGATACGGTCGCTGGCGATTTATATGAGGCAGCAGTATCTGATATGGAACAAGGACAGCGTTTCTGACGAGACCATATTCCAGGATATCGAGAAATTGTCGGATTACAGGATAAAGGTTCCTGAGGGAATCCATCTGTCACGCATTGATTCCGGAGCCAATTTCAACAGGCCTGGCATCGGTTATGTCAAAACCGGAAAGAACATGAACCAGCGTCAGAAGAACAACCAGAAAATAAGAAAGCAGCATAAATAGTCATGGCCGCCAAGAAGACAAAAAAGAGTGATGACATGAAAGAAGAGAAGCGTCCGCGCTTCTCGTTCTTTTCTGATATGGACCCGGACAAGAAGTCAAACATGCTCAAGTGCGCGGGCGTGGCTGTCTTCGTCTTTGTGATTTTCACTTTACTTTCCATAGTTTCCTATCTGTTCACCTGGAAGGCTGACCAGAGTCTGCTTTCGCAGGAGGACATGATGTCGGCAGGAGTTGAAGTCGGGAACTGGGGCGGGAAGATAGGCTACAAATGGAGCCGTTTCCTTGTGTCCGGTTTTCTCGGTCTCGGCAGCTTTGCCTTTGTCTTTCTGCTGGGTGCCGTGGCGTACAGGCTGTTTTTCTGGCAGAGGAGCATAGGGCTGCTGAAAACATCGCTCATAACTGTGAGCGGTGCCTTTCTTGCCTCTCTCATATTGTCTGTTTTCGGCTCGGGAAATGTTTTCGGCGGAGGGCTTGGCGGAGATGCCGGCTATGCCGTCGTGAGCGGTATGAAGAATCTGTTGGGAAGCGTCGTGACGGTATGCATCCTGCTCGCCTTGTCAGTCGTGTGGCTTCTTTTTGTCAGCGGAAGATTTTCCGCATGGTTTGCCAGGACAGGGGAGAGTTCGCGTCCATGTGCGTGTCCGGCTGCGGAGCCTGGACAGGAAGAGGAGACGGCTGCAATGCCTCAGGATGATGTGGAATCTTCTTCGGATGCGGATGAAACTGTTGAGGCAGTTCCTGATGCAGACGACTTTGACCTGCCTTTTGAACCTGAGGAGGAAAAAGCACCTTGGGAGAATGAAGGGGACGGGCCTCATTATGTGTCTTCAAATGACGGCTTTGTTGCGGACGGAGATGTACAGGTTGTTGCGGATGAAAATCCTGAAACTGCAGTTGGAGAAATCTCGCTTGGAGCAACGGCGCCGGCGGGAACGATTGCCGGGAAAGCTGCCGGTGGTGAAACTGCATCGGGTGGGGCTTCCGGCAATGCGGCAGGGGCATCCGAGATGGAGGTTGTTGTGGATTATGACTTCAGTGCGAAGGTCACCAAGGAACTGCCTCGCATAGACAACAGGGAAGAGCTGGAGAGGTTCACTTTCCCTCCTCTTGACCTTTTGGACGATTATGCCGGCGGGCAGCATCAGGTGAGCCAGCAGGAGCTTGACACCAACAACAATATGATACGTGCGACCCTCCAGAACTACAGGGTCGAGGTTACAAAGGTCACTGCGGTTGTAGGGCCTACCGTTACGCTTTACAAGGTTGTCCCGGCTCCGGGGGTAAAGGTTTCTTCAATCGAGAATCTGCACAGGGAGATAGCCATGGCATTGAATGCCAAGGGAGTGCGTATAGTGACACTGCCTGATTGCGTCGGAATCGAGGTCGCCAACAGCACGCCTTCCATTGTGCCGCTCAAGGCGATGTTCAATGATGCCGCTTTCCGTGAGAGCAAGGCGGAGCTTCCTGTAGCCATAGGATATACGATTACCAAGAGGGTCAAGATTTTTGACCTTGCTGATGCGCCTCACCTACTTATCGCCGGAGCGACAAAGCAGGGCAAGTCCGTAGGATTGAATGTGATAGTGTCTTCTCTCCTGTATGCCAAGCATCCTTCTGAGCTTAAATTCGTTTTCATCGACCCGAAGATGGTGGAGTTCACTGCATATGAGTCTCTCATAAAGCATTATCTTGCCGTTCTTCCTCTTGCGGCGAGCGAGCAGGACGAAAGGTCGCATGCCATTGTCAAGGACCCGAAGTCTGCGGAGGAAATCCTCAATTCCCTCTGTATGGAGATGGATGAGCGTTATAAGCTCCTCGCTCTTGCCGGAGTGAACAATCTCAAGCTATATAATGAGAAATACAAGGACCGTCACCTGCTGCCTACGGACGGACACAAGTATCTGCCTTATCTGGTAGTGGTCATAGACGAGTATGCCGACCTTACAATGGCAGGCGGAACTGGTCCTGAGGCGAGAAAGGCGGCCAAGAGCATAGAGGCTTCCATTGTGCGTCTTGCACAGAAGGGTAGGGCTGCCGGCATTCATGTCATAATAGCTACGCAGCGTCCTTCGGTCAACGTGATTACAGGTCTCATCAAGACTAACTTCCCGACCAGAATCGCTTTCAGGGTGGTTTCGAGGATTGACTCTTCCACTATTCTTGATACGAGCGGAGCGGAGAATCTTATCGGACGCGGAGACATGCTGTATTATGCCGGTGTCGATATGGAGCGTGTGCAGTGCGCCCTTGTGGAGATGAAGGAGATAAACAGGATAACAAGCTTCATCGAGAAGCAGACAGGATACAAGCAATGTTACAATACTCCATATTATCTTCCTGTTCCTGTGTCCCAGGACGGTGAGTCAGGAGGCGGCATGATTGACATGCAGAATCTCGACCCTCTGTTCGAGGATGCGGCCCGTCTTGTAGTTCAGACACAAAAAGGCTCTACTTCCGATTTGCAGAGGAAGATGGGAATGGGATATGCGCGTGCGGGACGTGTGATGGACCAGCTCGAGTCAGCCGGAATCGTAGGCCCTCAGGAAGGTTCGAAGCCTCGTCAGGTGCTTGTCGCTGACCTTATTGAGCTTGAAGAGGTTATGGCTCCATTCCTGCAGCAATGACGGTTATGGCGGCAATTGCGGAAAAAATTGTGCTGACGGCTTTTGTGGCGGTGCTGTCTTGTGCCGCTGCTCTTGCCCAGTCGCCATTGGACAGGCTGTACCATGCTTTTTCATCATCCTGCGTGGAGCTTGCGCTCAGCTATGAAGGTAAGCTCGGAAAGACCTTGCTGAAGGGGGAGGCCACTTTGCTTGTGCAGGGGGACTCTTATCTCATGTCAGGGAACGGGCTGGATGTTTTCTGTGACGGGGAATCAGTCTGGACTGTTGACCATGATGCACTTGAGGCTGTGGTGGAGACTGCTGAAAACGGGACTGGTGCGGCTTGGGGGAATCCTGCGCTGCTGATTGTACGGCTTGATGAACTGTTTTATGTCCGGAACGCATCTTCATCCGGAAACAGGTACAGATATGAACTGTCTGCAAAAGAAGACTGCGGAATAAAAAAGGCGGACGTGGATGTCACGTCCGCCGGTATTCTGCTTGGCGGGGAATTTACCATGTCAGACGGAACTGCCGTAAAGGTTGAGGTTGTCTCCATGAAGTCCCTTATGAATAAGCCTTCTGATGCTTTCCGTCCTGGCTTTGTTTTCGGACCGGATTGGACTGTAACAGATTTACGCTGAGCCAGCCGTTCCCGAAGCGCCAGTTACCATTTCCCTCCTGCTCCTCCGCCTCCGAAGGAACCTCCTCCGAAGCCTCCGAAACCACCGCCGAATCCACCTCCGAATGAACCCCCTCCTCCAAATGGACCTCTTCCGCCGATGATGACCGGTCCGGTGTATATGCGCCGTCCTCTTCCGCCGTTAGAGCCTCCGTTCTTGCCGTTCTTGTCAGCTATCGAGATTATCACGGCCAGCACTATGAGCAATATGACGAATGCGACGGATATCAGCGCATCATAATTCTTCCTCTCACGCGGCTCCGAGATTTCTCCGGATGCCAGCTTCATCAATGTTACGCAGCCGGCAGCGGCACCTGCGAAATAATCGTTTTCCATGAATCTGGGAATCATCTCATTGTCGATTATCCTTTTGGCATATGCGTCCGGAATCGCCCCTTCAAGGCCGTAGCCCACGGCAATGAATACTTCTCCTGAAGACTTTTCCGTCTTTGGCTTGATGAGCATTACGATTCCGTTGTTGAAGCCGCTGCTCCCGACCTGCCATTCGATTCCTGTCCTTGTGGCATATTCGGATGCCTCATACCCTTCCAGGTCCGTCACGGTTATCACGGCTATCTGGTTCGAGGTCGAGTCGTCGAATGCGGTCAGGACCCGTTCAAGAGATGCTGTCTGAGCCGGTGTGAATATGCCTGCGAAGTCGTTTACCAGGCGAGGGGGCTGGGGACGCTGCGGTATGGCTGATGCCGGGGTGGCGCATGCGAATGAGATGCAGAGCAGCGCAGCAAGCCACAGGCAATAGTGTATCGGATTCTTTTTCATATATGGCAAATAAAAACTGACCGTGTCCAGGCAGAGGGCTGCCGTGCCGCGGTCAGAAATTCTCTAAATAGGATATGGTTTATCAGAATTCTACTTTAGGTGCAGTTTCCGCCCCGGCCTGTGCCTCAAAATATCCCTTTTTCTCGAATCCGAACATGGAAGCGATGATGTTTGACGGGAATCTTCTGATGAGGGTGTTGTAGCTCCTTGCAGCCTCGTTGAATTTCATCCTTTCTGTGGCAATCCTGTTTTCCGTGCCTTCCAGTTGTGCCTGAAGCTCGCTGAAGTTCTTGTTTGCCTTAAGGTCAGGATAATTCTCAGTAATCATGAGCAGCCTGCCGAGTGCGCTTGAAAGCTCTCCCTGAGCCTGATTGAAGCGGGCGATGTCTTCTGCGGAAAGATTCTCCGGGTCAACAGTGACCTGTGTCGCCTTTGAGCGTGCTGCGATTACATTCTCAAGTGTCCTGGACTCATGCTCGGCATATCCTTTCACTGTGGCAACGAGATTTGGAATCAGGTCTGCCCTGCGCTGGTAAACGTTCTCGACCTGTGACCATGCCGCGCTTACTCCCTCTTCTGCCGTTACCATCCTGTTGTATGCGTTCTTTGCCCACAGGAAGCAGCCCAGAAGTACGGCTGCTACTGCAATTAATGCTATTATACCTTTTTTCATGTCTTTAAAGATTTTATGCCCCTTGCCGGGATATTATTTTTTGCGGACGCATCTGACAGATGCTCCGAATGTGTTTATGTCTCCTTTTCCTATCTGCAGGTCAGGCTGGTCGGCTATGATGTACCTGTAGTATGCCATGCCAGGCTCTCCTTCCACCAGGTCTCCGGTCCAGAATACGGCATATTCTTTCACTCCCTGGAAGACGGCTCCCGGATACAGGAACTCCATATGCGGGCGGAGAGGGCTCTTTTCTGCATTTTCTTCAGAATTAGGGTCTGCCGTGCCCAATGAGGTGAAGCCTGCTGGTATCATGGAGATTCCAGCCGCGTCAGTTATCTCACCTACCGCCGGCCAGTATTCCCACATTTTTGTCCCGTTGAATTTTGCGTCCGCCATAAGCGCTGCGGCGACTCCTTCGATTTTCTTGTATTTTTCAGGCTCACCTGACGCACCTGCCGCTTTTGCCAATGCTGTCCAGTCTTCTTCTGAAGGAAGCTCCCATCCCTGGGGACACGCATTCTTTGCGTCGTTCCAATTGTAGAAACGGCCCAATACATCGTTCATGGCTTTGCAGTTGCGGTATGGAAGGCCGGAGTTGCCGTTTGAAACATTGCGCCTGAGCCAGTCACGTCCGCCTATGCTTGTTATATAATAGGTCTGTCCTGCTATTGTCTCTTTCTTGCTGCTTGAAAAGTCGATTCCGGTAACAGAACCGTTTACGCCTCCCTTGACAATTTCCGGATATGCCGTCGCCGTAATTCCGGAATAACCTTTTGCGAAAGCATAGCAAGTCACTGTATATGCCTTCAATGTGTCAGGGAAAGTATATGTGAAAGAACCGTCGGATTCGTTTCCGTCCTTGTCAAGTCCGCTTTCCAGCCTTGTTGTGTCGCTTTTTGTCATTACAGGGGACACTCTCCAGCTGTAGCCTATTCCTGCGCCATCCGGATGTGATGCGCCGGTCTGCTTCATTGCGACTGTAGCTTTCTGGGCTATGTATGCCGGTACGGATATTTTCAATTTGCCGTTCAGTGAAGGGCCTGCCGTAGGCTCGTCATCGTCATTGCATGAAACTGCGGACAGGATTACTGCCCCGGCCAAAATAATTGAATTAAGTTTTCTTAAACTCATCTTCATCTGTTGTCGATTGTTAAAGTGCAATTTGCAAATATACGGTTTTAATTTAAAAAACCTGTGCCTGTATGCAAATACTTTGCCGCTATGCCATATTAGAGTGATGAGCGTCGGAGCTGCAACATAGTGCATTGCCGGAGAAATTTCGGATTGTCCGGGTACAGGAGGCTGTCAGAATGGAATTAATGACTATTTTTGTGCGCCGGATTGCGAAGGAGTCCGGCTGAACATGAATTTTCATAGATATGATGGGAAAATTTTTCAAGAACATGAGAGCCTGCATCTGCATGGCTGCAATTGCTGCCGCAGCAGTGGGCTGTGCACCGTCTGACAGGTACATAACCATTTCCGGATATGCCCAGGGAGGCACATATACAGTCAAAATCAATCTGAATGGGACTGACGGCATGATTAAGCTTCCCGCAGAGACTGTCCGTGACTCGGTGGATGCCATTCTCCAGAACATCGACAGCTCGCTTTCCGGATATAACAGGAATTCATTGCTCAGTCGTTTCAATGCCGGCTGGACTGTGACTCCTGACAGCCTTTTCATTGATATCTATGGACATGCGCGCCGTGTGTATGACATCACCTCAGGGGCCGTTGACGTGGCTTCCGCTCCGCTTTATGACATATGGGGCTTCGGATTTACTGATGACGCCATGCCTTCTGACGAGAAAGTAAGGCAGATGCTCGCAATATCAGGTATGGGACGTCTCAAGAATGACATCAGCAAGTCGATTTCCTCTGACGGAACATTGGAGCCGGCCGCCCTGCTTGTAAGTGATGCGGACACCGTTTTGCCGAGGCTTAACTATAATGCCATCGCCCAGGGCTATAGCTGCGATGTGGTCGCACGATATCTTTATTCGATAGGAGTGAAGGATATGATGGTTGAAATCGGTGAAATCTTCTGCGACGGAAAGAATCCGCAAGGCAAGCCATGGACTCTCGGCATAGACCGCCCTGTTGACGGAAACAATGACCCGGGTGCTCAGATGCATGGAATATTCCGGGTTCCGGAGGGACCTCACGGGGTCGTGACATCAGGAAACTACCGAAAATTCTATATGCGTGACGGGAAGAAATATTCCCATACGATTGACCCGCGCACCGGTTATCCGGTCAGCCATTCGCTCCTGAGCGCGACAATTGTAGCGCCGGACGGCATGCTTGCTGACGCTTATGCCACCTATTGCATGGTCATCGGCCTGGAGGCTTCCAAAGAGTTCATATCTTCGTCACCTGAAGTGGAGGGCTGCCTTATATATGATGACGGCGGGATATTCAGCACATGGTGCTCTGACGGCTTTTCACTGGAGAACATCTGATAAAGGCATCTGTGCGGCTGCTTTTGAGACTACTGCTGCAAAGGAAAAAGAAGGTTGAATATGGGAATGACGATAGCTGTCATAAGTCCCATCAGCGCAATCGCAAGTCCGCTCACAGCGCCTTCCACTGCTCCTGTCTCGATGGCTCTTGAAGTTCCAAGCCCATGTGCGGAGCATCCGAGGGCAAGACCGCGTGAAACCGGGTTGCCTATCCGGAACATCCTCAGGAACACAGGCCCTGCTACGGCGCCTATGAATCCGCACAGGACAACAGAGACTGCAGTCAGGGACACGTTGCCTCCGATTGATGCTGAAAGGTCCATGGCTATCGGAGTGGTTACTGATTTTGGCTCAAGTGATTTCACGAAAATTTCATCAAGGGCAAAGACCCTGCACAGCAGATATACACTTCCGACCCCGACCACGCTTCCTGTAAATACGGATATGAGGATGGGAAGGGCGTTTTTTCTTATCGTTCCCATGTGGTCATAAAGAAGAAGGCCGAGTGCCACGACGCTCGGGCCGAGCATGAATTCGATTATTCCGTTTGCCTCCATATAGAAACTGCACGGAACTCCGGTGAAATAAAGGATTGCCACTATCGTCGGGATGCATATCAGGAACGGATGCAGCAATGACAGGCCGGATTTGTTCTTGAGATATACTCCAAGGAGATATGACCCGATTGTAAGGGCCAGCATGACAGGCACATTGTAAATCAGCCCGTCAGGGATGTCATATGTTTGCATCATAATACGTTTTTGTGTCCAGTGCATTTTTTCGCTCTTCTCCTGAGAAACTTCTCCTGAGCTTTCATAAGGCAGCTTTGCGTGCCTCCCACCGAAATCAGAACAAGCAAAGTCGAGATGAGGATTACCCCGACCCAGCCTATGAGACTGCTGCTTATCAGCCCCCACTGCTCCATGATTCCTATTGATGCAGGTACGAAGAAAAGGGACATGTTCTTTGTAAGGAAGTCTGCTACAGGCCTTACGTCATCCGCCTTGATTATTTTTGCGGCGAGTGCGGCAAAGAGCAATACCATCCCGCATACACTTCCGGGGATAAAGTTCCCGAGCATCTGCGATGCCGCGTTTCCCAATGCGAGGAAACCGACAATAATCAATATGCCTTTCAAATACATAATCTGTTTTTTATGAACGGGCGGCAAAAGTACATAAATAATATATATGATGTTCCAATAGTTCGTTAATTTTATAAAAGTTACCCAGCGTTTCTAACGCCGTAGAATAAAAGTTCTTTGAAATCAGTGTTATTTAAACGTCTGTTCGCATGTTTTGCGGACATGGAATTAAATCGATTCAGCATTGCAGCATTGTGCATCATGGTTTTAGTCGCACCGACGGAAAGATTATATCCTTCCTTGTATGCATAAGCCCTGGCGACATTGACAGATGAGAGCGAGGCATTGAAGGCAAATGATATTGCCTCCTTGTTCCTGGCCTGACAGTGGGTAAGTCCCATGAACTGCTTGCCATCACGATAGACAAACTCCAACTGGAACCTTGTTCTATAGATGTCAAAGATGTCCTTAGCTGACTTGGTCAGGTCTGTGCTGAAGAAGACCTTTCGTGTCTGACGCTTCTTGTCAGCATCAATGTAATCTACAATGACGACACGGACTTCACGACCAAGACAGACAGCCCACACATCAGCAGTGTAGAGTTTGTAAGTCTGGTTGTCGTCAGTTGAAGTCTCTTCACGAAAGACGTTCATATCGAGTTCTGCAAGGTTGACTTTGCCTGCAAACTTTTGATGGCGACCTTTCTTGCCTGTCTTTGGACCACGGTAGATATACTTGAGATTGACATCATCGCGAAAGCGGCTTATGATGTTAAAGCCCAGAGATATAGCTCCGGACACAAAGCTCTCTTTTGAGAAGTATGCATCGGCTACGATGGTATTGCAGATAGACAAGAGCTGCTTTGCGTTACGAGACAGCACCCTCAGGTACCAGCCTGTGAGAGAATCCGGGTCTTTCATACCTTTAGTGCATTTGGGCTTGCGGCCTCTGCGTTTCTCAGTAAAGGTCTGTTATGCTTTAAGGAATACAACATCCTTAGCGTCAGCATCTATTGCAGACAGTCCGAGGAACTCCAGTCCTCGCTTCATTGCAGATGCGCATCCGGACCAGAACCAATCCAAGCCAGGAGTCCTCTTTCCAGATTTTGGAACGAAGCAAGGATCAATGGCAATCGCAATGCGATTCTTTGACATGGTATTCACAAAGTATTTGTTGAACGTCATCCAGTCAAACGACTTCTTGAAGTTCTGACGGAACCGGCTCTCACATGAGCGTCCGCACCTCGCCATCTGGGTGAAGTTCATGCGTCCTGAAGATGTAAGATAAAGTTCCATGGTCTCTATGATGAATGTACGGAAAGATTTGCTTAAATTTGCCACGCTTGATAGGGCGTCTTCTATTCGCTCTGCAAGCTGGGTAAGGGGCTTGATGATCATCGGTCTAACTTGTTTTGTGGTGATTACTAAGTTAGTGGTTATCAAGCACTTGTCTAAATTTTCTAAGCATTATTTCCTTAGTTTTTTAACACTTTTTTCAGTCTTTTGTTTCGGTTGCTCCGCTGGTGTCGCAAGACCCCATTGACGGGCTATTGTAGGTGTAAGTAATTGAAAATTATATAGTTTTTAAATTTTTAACGATATATTGCAAAAAATTGGGGATAGAGATACCCGCAGAAGATTAGTCTCCCCGGAGCACAGTCTGAGCCTTAGCAAGCAGTGTGTAATATTGGGTCTGAACAGAACCAGCATCTACTACACGCCAAAAGGAGAGAGCGATGAGAATCTGGAGATGATGCAGAAGATCGATGCTGAGCATATGGAGCATCCAGCTAAGGGAGTGATAGGAATGACAGATTTCCTTCTGGAAGAAGGATACAAGGTAGGAGTCAGGAAAGTACGCCGTATGATGCGTCTGATGGGCATAATGCCAGTTTTACATCGAAAGCATTTGAGCAGACTTGGAAGCGCCTCATACATAAAACCATATCTGCTGAGAGGACTTGAGATTGATCACCGCAATCAGGTCTGGTGCATTGACATTACATACATCCCGATGAAGAAAGGATTTATGTACCTGACCGCGATTATTGACGTTTATAGTAGATTCATTGTTGGGTGGAGTTTGCATAACTCATTGGATGCCTCGCACTGCATAGAGGTGCTTCAGAATGCGATTGCGGTGTATGGTGCACCTGAGATCATAAACTCGGACCAGGGCAGCCAATTTACTTGTAATGCTTGGATTGAAACATGTTCCCAACACCCACATATGAGGGTCAGTATGGACGGCCGCGGCCGGGCTAAAGACAACATTTGGATCGAAAGATTTTGGAAAACGATAAAATACGAGTATATTTACATCCAGCCAGAGGAAAACGGAGCCGCGCTCTACAGCGGAATCAAGAGATTCATTGATAACTACAACTACCATCGAAGGCATCAAGGAATCGACCGTCAAGTACCAAGCAAGTTCTACATTCGTCCGGCAGCTTGATTAACTGACAAGACTACGATACCTGTCTAAAAAACGGTAGTAGCATACTTCTGGAACTCGCTGGTCGCGTTGATGGATGACCTCGCTCAGAAAGGTATGATCAGAGGTTCATGGTGTGATATGATAGAAGTAGCGGACAATCTAGAAGAATTGATACAAAGAATAGGTGCATAACTATAGACTCATGATTTCCGGGCAGCGAAAAAGAGTTCTTGCAGCGCTGTTCATTTTATACATCTTTGCAGGACAACTCTTCGCCCAAGAATATTCGCATATGGAGCAACTCTCTGTGGATGAGGGGCTTCCGCATACGGATGTTTCTTCCATTGTGCAGGATTGTGACGGATATATATGGATAGGTACCTATTCCGGTCTGTGCCGCTATGACGGGACGGATATGACAGTGTATGACATGTCTAATTCCATCTTGGAAAGTTCCCGGATACGTTCACTTTACTTGGCATCCGACGGCTTGCTGTATATCGGAACCGAAACCGGAGGCCTGACTATTTTCGACACCTTAAATGACCGCTTTATAAAGACGATAAGGGTACCGTCCAATTATGTCAATGGCATTTTCCCCTCATCGGACGGCAGTTCCGTAATCATCTGCACGGACGACGGCTTGTCCACATTGTCCTGTCATGACGGTATTTACGACCTCGCATCCAGGTCTCTCGGCAGTCTGGTTTCTTCATGTTTCCAGCTGAACAGTGATGAATTTCTTGTCGGAACGCCTTCCTCGCTCTCCATTTTAAGTCTCTCTACAGGAAATATGACCCCGGTAGGAAGCATATTCACCACGTCAATGCTGAAAGTCGGGGAGAAACTTGTAATCACCTCATATGAAGGATGTTGGCTTTTCGATTTGCCGACAAGAACATTGACAAAACTTAATGAGAGCGTAGCTAAATCGTCCTGCCTCGGCAAGGACGGTAGCATCTATATCGGCACCGAGAAGGATGGGGTGCTGTGCTGCGACGTGAGTTTCCGGCAGACCGGCCAATTCCTGACGGAGTCGAGCCGCGCGCCTGAGATTTCCTATGTCTTCAGCGACAGGTCGGATGTCCTTTGGGTCGGGACCATCGGCGGAGGCTGTTACAGGAGCAATGCGAACAGCCGCCGATTCCGCATCGGAACCGTGACTCCAGGGGAGGAGGGAGAGCAGGTAGTCGCCATGATGTCAGACAGTTATGATCGCCTGTGGTGCAGTTCCAGAGAGGGATGCGTCTCTGTTATGAAGGTCAATGATATTGTACGTGTGGATCCTCATTCTCTGTCACGTTTCGCAGGTAAGACAATATCTGCTCTGTGGCAAAGTCCCGATGGTTCTGTATGGGTCGGGTCTTGGGACAAAGGTGCGGCAGTGATTCCCGCCAAGGATGTGGAACGTGCCGCTTCCGGTAAGTCTTTCGGGATGACTCAGCTTGGAAATCTGCCTAAGTCCATGACTATATATAAGTTTGCTGCGGATTCCTTCGGCCGTGTATGGATAGCTACAGGAGATGGACTTTATCATTCTTCACGTGGAGCTATTGCCCATCCTGAATCATCTTTATGGACTTGTCTTAAACGTGATCCGTCCGATACTTCGTCACTTTCAGACGATTGCACCACTGATATATTGATAGATAAAAACAGGGAGACCATCTGGGTCGGTTCCCGTTCCGGCCTGAATAAAATTTCGCTGGATGCGAATGGGGAAATAGTTGGTATTCAGCGTATTCAGGTGCAACCGGACCATGGTGCCGGAGAGTTCGTCTCCTTTATCCACCGTGATCGCGGAGGGAACCTGTGGGTGTCTGTGCTTGGCCTCGGCCTCTGCAAAATGAATGAGGACGGGACCTTCCGGATCTACAATAAGACCACCAATCCCGAATTTCCGAATAATGAGTTCGAGTCAATGCTGGAGGATTCCGAAGGGAATTTCTGGATAGGAGGTTTCGGACTTGTGCGGTTCTCTCCTTCGACCGGGAAAATTTCATGTTTCTCGAGAAAAGACGGACTTCAGAGCAACTCTTTTAAGATGTATAATGCTGTGACTCTGAGCGATTCGCGTATGGCATTCGGAGGTATTGACGGCTTTACCATTTTCCGTCCGTCTGAGATTGAGGATAATGTGGATATGCCTCAGGCATGTATAACATCGTTCAGAATTAACGGAATACCTTCCTCGGAGTGTCTTGTGGACAGTTCTCCTGTACGTCGCAGTTCGAAGGTCAGATTGGGAAGTACGGAGAATAATTTTGCTTTCCGTTTCTCTGCGATGCATTATGTCTATCCGGAAAGAAACCGGTATCGCTATATGTTAGTGGGGTTGGATGAAGACTGGCATTTTACTGATGGTAAGTCTCCTTCGGCATCTTATCTGAGCCTTCGTCCGGGACGTTATACTTTTGTCGTTTATGCAGCCAACAGTGACGGACTGTGGAGCAGGACGCCTGCTGTCATTGACATAAAAATCCTTCATCCTTGGTATGCATCGGTGGGGGCGAAGCTATTCTATCTAGTTGTCATTCTTGCGGTTGCGATATGGGTGGTTCTTTATTCGCGTAGACGGAACATTCGTCAGCATCGTGAGGAACTCGAAGCGAAGTTGCGGGAGGAACAGAGGGAGCGCAATGAAAATGAACTTAAATTCCATACGGAGTTCTTGCATGAAATCCGTACGCCGCTGACGCTAATAACGACGCCGGTGGAAGAACTTCTGCAGAATCCGAATCTTGGGAAGACTACTATCAGCCGTCTCCAGCTTGTGGACCAGTCTGTTAAGATTCTCCAGAAGCATATCGAATCTATCACGGATTTGCGTAAATTCGATAATGGTGAGGTGCGGATTCATGTGGTGGAGATAGATTTCTCCCGTTTTGTGGAAGAGATATGTATTCTGTTTCAGCCACTTGCGAAGGCTAGAGGTTATGAATTCGAAATTGGGTTGTCGCCTCTGTCTCAGAAAGTGTTTATAGACAAGGACAGCATAGAGAAGGTGATATTGAACCTGATGTCGAATGCGTTGAAGTATTCGCCGGAAAGGGGAGGGCAGATTCGTGCGGAAGTGTCTGAAATTACAGATGAAGACGGACGTAAAGGTGTGGAACTCACCGTGTCCAATATCGGTATAGGTATATTGCCGGAAGATTTGCCTTATGTTTTCGACCGATTCCGTCAGGGGAAGAATAATCATCGCGGAGGAATGGGTATAGGTCTTTCCATCAGCCGCTCGGCGGTGTTGTCCCATTCTGGTCGTATTTGGGTCGAATCTGTGCCGGGTGGACTGACTTCGTTTCATGTGTTCTTACCTTACGGCACTTCACAATTTTCGCCCGAAGACATTGATAATGAATATGAAAATAGCGATCATATTTCCAATTACGATTCTCTTGCGGAGTTCAGGCCGGCGAATGCTGCGGGCACTGGAGGCGTGGAGCGCGAGCATCTTGTGCTTATCGTGGACGACAGTTCGGAGCTGCGGGAGTATCTGGTGCAGCTGCTCTCTACGCGCTATAATATCATCGCTGCGAAGGATGGTGTTGAGGGGTATGAAAAGACTATTGCGGAGCAGCCGGATCTTGTGCTTACTGATGTGGTGATGCCTCAGATGAACGGACTGGAACTGTGTCGCAAGATTAAGGAGAACAAGGTTACATCGCATATCCCGCTCATCTTGATTTCAGCCCGTGATCTTCCGGTGTACAAGATGGAGGGTTATCAGATGATGGCTGATGATTATATCACCAAACCTTTCCATGCTGATCTGCTGCTTTCCAGAATCGAAAATCTCATACGCCAGCGCGAATGTATGAGGCAGTCGTTCCGTACTGAAGTTAATCTGGAACCATCGGCTGTTACCGCCACACCGGTAGATGAAAAATTCATCCGAAGTTGTATCGACAATATCGAGGAACATATCGCAGAACCGGATTATGGCGTCGACGATTTGTGTCAGAATATCGGTTATTCCCGCCCGCAACTTTATAGAAAAATCAAGTCTATAACGGGCATGTCGGCTATACAGTTTCTCCGCAGTATCCGTCTGAAGAGGGCTGCACAACTTCTGTCATCAGGCTCAGGAATGAGTGTGACGGAGGTTATGTATGCCGTGGGTTTCAACAACATCTCCTACTTCTCAAAAATCTTCTTCGCGGAATTCGGCGTTCTTCCGAAGGACTACAAGGGCGACACGAAAAGCCTGTAGCGGCGCATGAGGACCGGGGTGTATGCCCATGCAGAACAGGCGCCTCCTGCACATTTTTGCAAAATTGCGGAAGTATGAACGATTTGTAAATTCATCTTGCGGAGTTACTTCCTAATATTGCATCGAATATCAGCGGAAGCGGAGGATAAACAGACAAAACACTAATTACTAATTATCATGAAAAGGATATTTTCAATCGCCGCCGTGTGCGGTCTCATCCTGACGGTTTCCTGCACCAAGAACGGCACGGCGACCGACAAGGAATTCAGTTATAACGTTCCTTCATCCGCCATTGCAGGGCAGAGCGTGAAGTTCGAGGACCTTTCAATAGGTGTTTCTTCACGCGAGTGGACTTTCGAGGACGGTGAGCCGGCAACTTCAACTGCCGCTGTGGTTAACGTCACTTTCAAGGACGGTGGCGACAAGGCTGTGAAACTCACCGTGAACTTCAGCGACGGCACAAGCGAGTCAAAGGACTTTGCCGTGAAGGTTCTCGAAGCTCTCAAGGCAGACATCAAGGTTGACGGCCTTACAGCGAAAGGCTGCGCGAAGAAGGGCAGCGAAATCACATTCTCACTTGAGAACGTTGAGGGCGAGCCTACATCCTACAGCTGGACATTCCAGGGCGGCACACCGGGGACTTCCACAGAGGCTTCTCCGAAGGTTATCTGGAACAGCCAGATTGACGACGTGAAAGTCACCTGCGAACTTACCCGCGAGAGCGACGGTGCAAAGACTACGGTGGAGACTGCAATCATCGCCGGCAACTACCCGCTTCTCAGAAAGGTTGACAAATACGACGTTTTCGGTTTCGAGGGCACTGACGACGTGCGTCCAAACTGGATCGGCTGGGCTTCGGACGGCGACAAGAACAGCAAAGTCACTGTGGTTGACGGAGGCTCCGCATCACAGAAGTGCTTGAGGGTTGACGCCACGTCCTATCTGTATCTTCCAGGACAGGCTGAACAGGGCTTCATCGATATTTTCCACCGCAACAACTGGACAAACAACGCCACTCTTGAGGTCGGAAAGAAATATGTGATGTCATTCGACATCAAGGCTCAGGCTCCGGATGTTTCCACGCTTACAGATCTCACATCTGCTTTCCCTGAAATCGCAACGCAGAACAAGGGTGAACTTGGAGCAGTTATGGAAATCGCTTGGATTTATTGCTGCACTCCGTCTGACGGACTGTATGACTCCCTCCGCGACGCATATACTGCCGAAAGTTGGAAGGAATATTACGGAAAGGACTATGTGTCACAGACTTCCGGTGACAAGACAATGCACGAGTTCCGTTACACTTCTCTTGTAGGCGAGAAGGCAGACATGAGCGACCTCCATTTCGTAAACCTTATCAAGGGCGACTGGCAGACACTTTCAGACGAGTTCACTCTTGAGGTTGAGGGTGCAAACAAAGGCGACCTGTTCTACAACTGCTTCATCTCAGTGAGATGTGCAGGTTACGGCGCCATATTCTTCTTCGATAACTTCCGCATCGACGAGGTCGAGTAAGACTTCTTCAGATGCCGTTTCCCGTCTGAATCAATGTTTGAAGAAAAATATTGGTCTCAATCTTTATGGACATGGGAAATTGACACATATAACTGTTGTGTATGTATTTTTTAAGGGCAGTGCGCCCATTCGGGCGCACTGCATTATGAATCAGTAATCCTTATTGTATGAAACGCATTCTTGCCTCTCTGGCACTTCTCGTGTCAGTGGGAGCTGCTGCTTTTGCGCAGCAGGTGACCGTCACCGGCCGGGTGACCGACAGTCAGGGCGAGCCGATTCCGTGGGCAAACGTGTTCGAGAATGGCACAAAGAACGGAACTACCACTGACGACAACGGCAATTACAGCATCAGCGTGAAGTCCGGCGAGAGCTCCGTGCTCGTCGCCTCGTTCATCGGCTACCAGAACAAGTCACAGGCAGTCGCCGGGAAGCAGGTCCTGAATTTTACGCTTGAATCCGACTCTGAAGTCCTTGAGAACGCCGTGGTCATCGGTTACGGTACCGCTCGCCGCCAGGACCTCACCGGTTCCGTGGCTTCAATCAGTACGGACAAACTGGAGAACCATGTCATGTTCTCCGTGGACGATGCCCTCAAGGGCGGAGTCGCCGGTCTCATGGTGTCCTCCACCAGCGGCCAGCCGGGCGCGGCTTCAAAGATGCTCATACGAGGTGCAGCCTCCCTTTCCGGTTCCACATCCCCTCTCATCGTCGTGGACGGATTCCCGCTCGGGGACGTTTCCACCTCTTCGGGAATGGGTATGGCAGGAATGGACTCCCAGATGAGTTCGCTCGCCCTCATCAACACGGATGACATAGCCTCAATCGAGGTGCTCAAGGACGCCTCATCCACTGCGATTTACGGAAATAGAGGTGCCAACGGCGTCATCATGATCACCACGAAGAAAGGCCGCGGCTCGTCCGGACGCATCCAGTACAGCGGCTATGCGAGCATGCAGCAGCTTCCGAAGAAGCTCGATATGCTTGACTTCCAGGGATATGCCACGATGATGAACCAGAAGGCCCCTGCATATCTCCTCTTCTCCGACAATGACGGAAACCTCCGCAATTTCGACTATGCCCGCATAAAGACCAAGGACTGGCAGGACGAAATCTACCGTACGGGCTTCATCCAGAGCCACAACCTCTCCATGCAGAACTCCACCGACAAGACCAACTTCCTCGTCAGCGCATCATATATGCAGAACCAGTCCATCATCATCTGCACCAACTGGAACAAGCTCACCGGAAAGGTCAATGTGGACCACAACTTCACCGACAAGCTCAAAGTGGGCGTCGACCTCAACTACAGCCGCATCGTCGACGACGGTGTGCCGACTTCCGGCGGAAACGGCACTGCCATAGGAACCATCATGGACGCGCTCATCTCCCAGCCTTTCGACCTCACAGACTCCGACACCCAGACATATTTCCGCAGGGCGGGAGTTCCGGAGAGCGAAATCGAGTCATATTTGAATTCGAACAAGCAGAATCCTGTCACGATGGCCAACGACATAAAGATGAAGAAGATACTCAACCGTACCATCGCGAACTCATACGTCCAGTACAACATACTCGACGACCTCGTGCTCAAGATTACGGGAGGCCTGGACAGCTACTCCCTCGAAGAGAAACAGTACTATCCGAAGAGCACCCCACGCGGACAGCTCTACCAGGGACAGGCCTGCATGGCCAACATCTCAAGCCTCGGATGGCTCAACGAGAACACCCTCACATGGTCGCCGACCTTCGCGGAGAAACACCGTCTCAACCTCATGGTCGGCATGACCGAGCAGGGCTCCCGCAACTACTATACGGCAACGGAGGCTTCGGCGTTCGATAACGAGACCCTCGGCTACAACAACCTCCAGATGGCCAAGAACTTCACGTCATACTCCTCCACGGGCACAGGCTTGATGATGTCATTCATCTTCAGGACCAACTACGCCTACGACGACCGCTACATCGCCACGTTCACTTTCCGCCGCGACGGAACCTCAACTTTTGTCAAGAACAAATGGGGGTCTTTCTACTCCGGAGCGTTCGCTTGGAACATCAAGCAGGAGCCGTTCCTCATAGACAACCGCACGATCAGCACCTTCAAGCTCAGGGCGTCCCTCGGAGAGGTCGGAAACTCCAATGTCCCGACATCCGGCTCGTTCGCGCAGCTCTACAACACCAACGCGGCCTTCGGAACTGACGTCAGCATAGGCCAGTCGCCGGTAACCCTCGCCAACGAGGACCTCACATGGGAGAAGACTCTTGAGTACAACCTCGGACTCGAATACGGTATGTGGGACGAGCGCCTGCACATAGACCTTGACCTCTACCACAAGACCACACGCGACCTGCTTCTCGAAGCTCCGGTGCTCAACATCTCCGGCTACAACAAGGCATGGCAGAACATCGGAAGCATCCGCAATATGGGAGTGGAGTTCTCTATGAACGCCACCCTCATAGACACCAGGGATTTTCAATGGAGCCTCAACGCGAACCTCACGCACAACAGTTCCAAGATTCTTCAGCTCGGCCAGAGCGGCGCTCCTATCTATCTCGGAATCTCCTGCCTAAATGACCAGAGCGCCGTCATACTCCGCGAGGGCGGCAGCGTCGGCGAACTCTATGGCTACAGGGCCGTGGGCATCTACCAGCTTGACGACTTCCACGCCTCTCCGGGCACGGTCGCGGGGACTACGGTCTACACCCTCAAGGACGGCGTGCCGAGCCAGGGAGTAGGCGAGCAGCCGGGTTCAATCAAACTTCTCGACAGGGACGACAACGGAAAAATCGACGACGATGACCGCGAGGTGATAGGAAACTTCCTTCCGGACGTCTATGGCGCGTTCTCCACGACGTTCAACTGGAAATCCTTCAACCTCTACCTCGGATTCCAGTACTCCATAGGAAACGACATGTACAACGCCAACTATGTGATGACCGCCTCCTACACCGGCGACGGCTCCAACCAGATAGGCCGCTGGACAAAACGCTGGACACCTGAGAACCAGACGAATGACCCTCTCTACTATGCGCAGATTCCGACTAAGCTCGTCTCTTCGGCGCATGTCGAGGATGCCTCATATCTGCGTTTCGCCACCGCGCGTCTTACATACTCGCTTCCGGCGAAGCTCCTCAGCCGCTCCAAGCATTTGGAAATGTGCAAGTTCTACATCTCCGGCGACAACCTCTACACCTTCACGAAGTATTCCGGATATGACCCGGAGGTCGGAATCAGCCAGAACTCCGCTTCTGCAATCCTCTCCCAGGGCTTCGACTACGGAAACTTCCCGCATGCGAGAACCTTCACTTTCGGTGTGAACCTTTCATTCAAATAGGATAATTATGAAAAGATATATAGCAATTCTTGCGGGAACGGCGCTGCTTTTCAGTGCGGCCTCCTGCGACTTCCTTGAAACGAAGGTTGAAAGCAACATAACCACGGACAACTTCTTCCAGAGCACGTCCGACTTCGACATGACCCTGACGGGAGTCTACTACACTCTCGGCTCGACGGAATGGAACGGCCAGCACCGCTACGGCAACTACTTCCTCGGTTTCCTCTACTGGGGACGCATCGGAACGGACGAAGCCTTCATCGCCGCCGGCTCCAATAATGGCGAGGACATGATCGGAAACTACACCTACACTCCGGAGAACCTCTTCGTGGAGAAGGTATGGTACATGCAGTATCTCGGTATTCAGAGAGCCAACATCGTGATAGACAGGCTCAACGCCTACACCGGTGACCAGGTTTCAGACTACGACCGCTCCCGCATACTCGGAGAGGCGCATTTCCTCCGCGCGTGGTTCTATTTCCAGCTCGCACGCTACTACGGAGAGGTTCCTCTCGTGCTCACTGAGACTACTGACCTCTCAAAACTCGACACCCGCAAGGCTTCGCTCGCCGAAGTTTATGCCCAAGTGATTTCTGACTACGAGCAGGCTGAGACACTCCTCCCGGAGACAAACTACGTTGGACATGCCTACTCGCTCGCAGCCACGGCCCTCAAAGCCAAGGCGTATCTCCAGATGGCAGGAAAGCCTCTTGAAGATCACGCGGCAGCAGCGAAAGCCGCGGAAGCCTGCCGCAAGGTCATAAACAGCGGCCGGTTCTCCCTTGTCACCGACTACTTCTCGCAGTTCGACGGAATGCATGAGCACAACAGTGAATATATTTTTGACGTCGAGTTCGACAATACCGTAAGCAACAACCGCTACGGCGGACAGGTCGGGACGAATGAGGGACTCCCGAATACGGAGAAGCTCTATACCACGCAGATACGTGCATTCCCGGACATGTACGACAGATGGGATGACAACGACCTGCGCAAGACCAGCATCAACAAGGAAGGCTACATAGTCACCAAGGACGGCGTGGGTACCATCATCTACAAAGACCCTACGACAGGCGCGGTGACCTACGAGCGCAGCTATTTCATCTACAAGTTCCGCCACTCCCTCGACAGGAGCGTCCGCGGTTCGAACTGGGTGGAGTGGAACAACGCCATCAACTTCCCGATCATACGCTACTCCGATGTGCTCCTGATGCTTCCAGAGGCCGAATACCGCGCCAATGGAACGGTTTCAGCGGAGGCCTGGGAGGGACTCAACCAGGTGCGCAGGCGCGGCTACGGCAAAGACATATACACTCCTGACCCGTCAGTGGACCTTGTCCAGGGCGCTGCCATCGCTGCCGACCCTTATCCGGGACTCGAAACTGTTCTTGCCCAGATTCTTGACGAACGCCATTGGGAACTCTGCTTCGAGGGACACCGCTGGGCGGATCTCGTCCGCTTCGGCCGTCTCCAGCAGGTCTACCGCGACGTCCTCCTGCACGATGATTTCTGGTCTCAGTACTACGACCCGTACCGTAACAACTGTCTTGAAAAACACTCGGTATTCCCTGTGCCTCAGTCTGTCATCGACTCTTCTAACGGCGCCATTGAACAGAACGCGTTATGGAAATAAAAATGAAAATATTGCTTGCCGCCGTCTTTCCGATGCTCTTTGCCTGCGGGAAGATGGATGATCCTGACACTCCGCAGCCGGCAGAGCCCGTGACTCCTCCCGAGCCTGAACTCGAATGGACGGAGCTCAATGAAAGTCTTGCCAAAAGTGAAACTCTTGTCATTGAACAGCCGGAGGGAACGTTTATGAAAGGCTACTGGCCTGACGGGAAACTTATTCCGGTAAAGAATGGAGACCAATGGCAGCTTTTCTGGGGAGAGGCGACCGACGCCCTCACCACTGCCGCGACTCCGTATCCTGAGGACCACATATCCCTTCTCACCGACGGTAGCAAGAACTGGGGGAAGGAATTTTCCCGCATCGACGGCTTCAACGACGGAGGCTCTTGGTTCATAGGTATATTCCCGCAGGGCGCCCCGGGGCACTATGTGGGATTCTTCCATGCGGAGAGCCACTGGCCGGGCGACGGAATCGCCTATAAATCAATAGGAGTCGTTTATTCTGACGACTACGGCGTCTCCTGGCATGACCCTCGGCCGATAATCATGGACGAGACTCCCAAACCAGAAATCCCCGAGTGGACCGGACTTGGAGACGCCTGCGTGGTTTGGGACAGCGCAGCTTCCCGCTACATCTGCTACTACCAGGCCAAGACCACAATCGGGACCAACGCCCTCTGCATGGCGTCGTCTTCTGACAAAGAAGGCGCCCCCGGAACTTGGAAGAAATGGGACGGCAGCGGCTTCACCCTTGAGGCTCTTGATTCCGAAACCGGACTTGGAGGCAAGAATGTCGCTATAGCGAACCTCCGCCGCATTCCAGGTGCCAACCCTTCAGTGATGTGGAACGGCTTCCTGGAGAAATGGGTGATGGTCTACGCCAGCTGGAAAAAGAGCGTCTACATCTCCTACAGCGCGGACGGAACGAATTGGGATGCCCCCGTGAAGATTCTCGGAGACGGCGCGACAGCCTGGTATCCGAATCTCATCGGGCCTGACGGGGACCTTTCCGGAGGGGAGGTCGTGAATCTCTACTGGTCTGACAGTCAGAATGAAATAGGCGTCAGGAATATGGCGTACTGCAAAATCAAATTTATCAAATAGGGAGATTTCCGGTCTTGAGGGACCGGATCTAAGAATGGATTGAATATGAAAATGTTGAAAAATATGTCGATCTCTTTCGCGGCGGCGCTTGCCATCGCGGGATGCAGCGAAACTGTAGATGTGAAATTCGATGAGTCCGTGGCGGACTACACTCCTGTGGTTCGCGAGATTCTTGAAAGCCACCCAGACGGAAACGTCACACTGCGTTTCTCTAAAGGCTGCTATCCTTTCTATCCGGAAAAGGCTGCCGTGGAATTCCTCAATGTCTCGAACAACGACAGCGGGGAGAAGAGGGTCGCCTTCCTCGTGAAAGACATGAAGAATGTGAAAATTCTTGGCGAAGGCACGGATTTTATGTTCCACGGAGCCATGACCCCGATCGCGCTGAAGGGCTCGGAGAATGTGGAAATCAAGGGGATAAGCATAGACTACGACTTCCCGTGGACCTTCGAGGCCGAGGTGCTTTCCAACGACCCCGTGAACAGGAACTTCACCGTCCGCGCCTTCCCGGACAACAAGTACCGCATCGAGGGGGACCGCCTCCTTTTCAGCGGCTATGACTGGGAATACCCTATGGGCGAGAGCATCGTCTTCGACCCGTCAACCCACCGCCCGTGGTACGACACGGCCGCATACGACCACGGCTACTGGTCAGGAGAGATGGGCGCTAAGGAGATAGAGCCTGGGATAATCGAGTTCACAAGACTCAGCGCCCGCGATGTGCCTCCGGTAGGCTGCATCTGGGACGACAAGGGCCCGATGCGTCTCAACCGTCTCTATCCGGCAATCGCCGTCCTCTGCACGAAGAATGTCCTCGTGAAAGATGTGCATGTCTACCGTAGCGGAGGAATGTCCCTCATCGCTGAATATTCGTCCGACATTACGGTCGACGGCTTCTCTACAGCAGGGCACGACGGTTCGCCGCGTATGATAACCTCATCGGCTGACGCGACCCATTTCGTCAACTGCAAAGGCACGGTCACGCTGGAGAACTGCCGCTTCGAGAGCATGCTCGACGACGCGACCAACGTGCATGGGATATATATGATTGTGGACACCCTGCTCACACCGAACATTCTCCGCGCTTCCTTCGGACATTTCCAGCAGGAAGGCAACCACTTCGCGGAGCCGGGGGATATGATGAGGTTCGTCGACAAGGCTACGCTCCGTCCGCTCGGACAGGGACGCCTTGTGCGCATAGACCGTTCCGACAGGAAATCATATATTATTGAAACCGAATTCGATGCGTCTTCCGTTGAGGCACCATCCGGACTCGCGGTGGAGAACATCTCCTGCGACGCATCCGCAGTCATACGGAACTGCACAGTCCAGTACAACCGCGCCCGCAGCCTTCTGCTTTCGACCCCTGGAGACGTGCTTGTGGAGAACTGCGTGTTCAAGTCGCAGATGGCGGGAATATGCGTGAGCGGTGACGCCAATTTCTGGTTCGAGTCCGGCCCTACGAGAAACATTGTCATCAGGAACAACCGTTTCGAGGACCTCGCAATCGGAGGCAACGGTCCGCAGGCGGTTCTCCAGGTGGATCCTGTGATTCCGGTCAAGTCCAGCGGCTACTACTACCATGACCATATCGTATTCTCCGGCAACACGATCTCCACTTTCGACAGCCAACTCATCTATGCCCGCAGCGTCCGCTCGATAGAGATTACCGGCAACAAGTTCATCGACTCCGGCAATTACAGGCCGATTTTCGACGGACTCTCCGTGGTCGATCTGCAGAACTGTGAGGATGTCGTTCTGGCAGGAAACGATTTCTCCGCATGGAGACAGGGCGCCACGGTGAGCCTCCACAACTGCCTCAATCTCAGAAACGACTCTGGCCTGGAAGTTGTCGACTCTCCGAACCCGTATTTCGAAAGACGATAATAAGTTACATTGGTCCTGCAGTGCGGGACGGAAAATACTGAAAATATGCTGAACTTCAGAAATTGTAGTCTGATTATTCTCTCGGTGATGGCGTTCTGTGCGCCCTCATCGCTTTTTGCGCAGAAAATGACACCGGACACGACGGTCTGTTTCGTGCAGAGGGACAGCAGTTCCCTCTATATGGACATATACAATCCCGACCCTTCGAAAGTCATCTCCGGCGACGGAAAAGAACGTCCCACGATAATCCACATCTTCGGAGGCGGATTCAAGGAAGGCAGCCGTGAAGAGACCTGGTTGCGGCCGTGGTTCAGGCAGATGAACTCCCTGGGCTACAGAATGATAACCATAGACTATCGGCTCGGGCTCAAAGATGTGAAAGGCGTGACCCAATCCAAGTTCGCGGAACTTCTGGACAAGGCCATAGACCTCGCGGTCGAGGATCTCTTCTCCGCGACTGCATACCTCGTGGAGAATGGGGCGGCGCTTGGCATCGTCCCCCACAACATAGTCGTCACAGGCTCTTCCGCAGGCGCCATCACCGCCCAGCAGGCCGAATACGAGCTCTGCGCGCGGACACCGATGACCTCGGTTCTCCCTAAGGACTTCAACTATGTGGGAATCATGGCCTTCGCCGGAGCGGTCCTCACGGACGGCGAACTGTCATACGCGTCAAAGCCATGCCCGGTGATGATGTTCCATGGAACTGAGGACGAACTTGTACCTTACGAGATTGCGCAGACGGGGAAAGTCCGGTTCAACGGCCCGTGCACGGTTCAGAAAGCACTAGAAAAGGCTGGAGGCGCATACCGCTTCTACCGTTTCCCGGGAATCAACCATGCCGTTGCCGGGTATATGCCCCAGACGGTGGACAGGCAGGTGGACTTCATAGAGCGGAACATATTGGAAGGCTCGCATGAATGCACAGATGCCTTTATCGTGGACCCGTCGCTCCCGACCTACAAGACAGGAGACCCCAACAGACTCTATGAGATTCAGCCCGATGCCGTTTCCGATGCCGCAGTTGCGGAGGAAGAGCCCCGCTGGTCGATTCTTCCGGGAGGACAGGGCATCATCTGGGACGCCGCAAAAAGACTCCCTTACGAGGATCACATAGAGATGAGCGGAGAGAAGGTCTCCTGCGTGCTCCGCTGGGGCGTGTCGTCCGACAGGGCGTTCCGCAGCGAGAAATCCCTCGTGTTCCCGATGCTCCGCACCATCCCGAACAACACCCACGCGTCCATGAACTTCCGTCTCGCGGCCGACATCCCGTCGCTGCTTTCAGTGAACGGACGCAGCCTCATAAACGAAAAGACCGAGAGCGTGCGCATCAACGGAATGGTTGAGGTCACAAGCCTCTGGTCCAAGTCAAACGACTTCATCGGAGTGGGCTCCGGCGCGGTCGAATCAGGCTGCATAAGGATGACCCGCACACTGTTCCCTTCGACCACGCTTCCCGTCGTGTATGAAAAGTTCAAGCTGAAGAATGTCACTGCCGACAACCTGCTGGTCGTAGTTCCGCAGTTCACACAGGTGGCTTCCACCGACCATTATGCCGGCGTGGACGGGACCTATCTTGTCCGCAGCGAAATCGACGGGGGCGGTACCGCATGGATGAAGCCGGGAGAGGAACGTACATTCACCGTCGTCTATCAGGCCTACCGGGAGGGCGGCACCGTCACCACGCCTCTTCTCGCAGGCTCGGAGCCTGTCACCCGAACCATCCCTGCCGAGTCGCCGTTGCATCCGGACACTGCCGGGGAGTTTGCCTCACGTGAGGACTTCGTGGAGCAGATGAACTCAAACCTCATCCTCGAGACTCCGGACACGGTTCTGAACGAGATGTTCCGCTTCGCGAAGATACGCGCTTCCGAGAGCATATTCCGTACAAAAGGCGGGCTCATGCACGGTCCGGGAGGAGAAAGCTACTATGCCGCCATCTGGGCGAATGACCAGGCCGAATACATCGATCCGTTCTTCCCTTTCCTCGGCTACTCCCAGGGCAACGAGTCCGCGCTCAACTCTTTCCGCCAGTTCGCACGTTTCACCACCCCTGACTACAGACCCATTCCAAGCTCCATCATAGCCGAAGGCGACGATATCTGGGATGGCTGCGGAGACCGCGGAGATGCTGCGATGATTGCCTACGGAGCCTCCAGATATGCCCTCGCGAGAGGCGACAAGGCCGAGGCCCAGGAACTATGGCCGCTGATCCAGTGGTGTCTGGAGTATTGCCGCCGCAATATAAATGAAGATGGCGTAGTGGCTTCTGATACTGATGAACTTGAGAATCGTTTCGAGTCCGGGGATGCGAATCTTTGCACGTCTACACTTTATTATGATGCGCTGATTTCTGCTTCTTATTTGGGTAAAGAAATAGGTGTAAGTTCTTCTGTCACTAAGGATTATCTGCGTAGGTCCAGGGAAATGGCTTCTGCTATAGAGAAGTATTTCGGCGGCCCTGTTTCGGGCTATGAGACATATCGTTATTATAAGGGCAACACTTTGCTGCGTTCGTGGATTTGCATGCCGCTTATCGCCGGAATCGACAATAGGGCAGCGGGAACTACGGCAGCATTGACAGGACCCGAACTTATGACCGAAAACGGGTGCCTCACGGAGCAGGGGAGCGACGTGTTCTGGGATCGGGCGACGCTTTACGCGCTCAGGGGAATTTTTTATACCGGTGGTGCGGACAAGGCTCTCGGGATTCTTCATCGTCTTTCGCAGCGCCGTCTTCTCGGGGATCATGTCCCTTATGCGGTGGAGGCTTGGCCGGAGGGCTCTCAGAGGCATTTGTCGGCGGAGAGCGGCCTTTATTGCAGGGTGATTACTGAAGGCCTTTTCGGTATGCGTCCTACGGGGTTGCGCAGTTTTACCATGAACGTCAGTCTCCCTAGTGGTTGGAATGAGATGTCTCTCAATCATATACGTGCTTTCGGTTCGGATTTCGACCTGAAAGTGTCCAGAGTTTCCGGGGACGGATTGAAAGTAACTGTAACGAAGCATACCGCTTCTGGTGATAAAGTTATAATTTTGAGACCTAAACAAGGGAAGGTCTCTGTAAATCTATAAATGTGTGGCAGCATTGACAAAAAAAATCATATTTTCCGGGCTTGCGGTCCTGGCGCTCACGGTGGTGGGGTGCGAACGCTCCAATAACGAACCTGATCCGGTGCCTGATCCTGATCCGATAAATCCTGATGAGGTGGTGCCGGTTTATCCTGTCGCGCGCGAGGGTTGGGACATTTATACCGGCCCGAATTATCGCTATGGACCGTCTATTATTATCAATGATGACAAGTCGATCGATATCTGGCTTGCGACGCCGGGCGATTATTACGGCACTAACGTAAATATCCCTGTATCAGATGCTCAGGCGGCTCTCCAGCTCGGCACGACCGGGGTTTTCGCCCAAAAGTTCACCTCCAAAGAGGATTTTGGGTTCATCTCTCTCCAGTGCCCGTCCTGGAGCAGTTCGACCGAGGGTTTCACGCTGAAGGTTTTTAAGTGGGGCAATGATTATGAGACGTCTGTCAGTGGCGCTGCTGTGGCGACGAAGAAGTTTGTAAACTATGCAGATAATTCATGGTTAAGCATTTACAAGAGTGACAAGGAGGATTACACGGAGACTTTTCCTGCCGGAACTTATATTTGGGTGATGAGTGACGGTACTGAGAAATCGGGTATCTGGAAGTGTACTGCAAGTGGTTCTTCCGGTGGTACTGAGGCGATTTCTTATGTGAACGGACAGTCTGTCGACGGACAGTTCCGTTGCCGTATAACCTCCAATGGCTCGGGCCGATATTTCTGGGATAAGGTGACTTGGCGTCATTCTGAAGACGGCGGTAAGACATGGACCGAAGAGGCGGATGCCCTGCTTCCTTCTGATGGCAAGCGTGATGCGTTTTCGGTTTGTGATCCAGGTGTGGCCAAGTGGGGCGGATGGTATTACATAGCGTACACGTCTACTGAGGAGCCGAACGGTTATGACAATGATTTGTATATCGCGAGGGGTAAGACTCCGACTGGTCCATGGGAAAAGTGGAGCGGGAATGGTTGGGGCAATGATCCTCAGCCTGTTATTGACTACGAGCCTGTTCCCGGTCACGAGGGCGTGGTTTTCGGTGCCGGCGAGCCTTGCATGGTGGTGAAGGATGATGTGGTATACCTGTATTATTCTTACAATGATTATCTGGAGTCGGAAAACGGACAGGGGACGACGACTCGTGTCTCCATAGCTTCCGCAACGGATGAGAATTGGCCTAAGAACCTTGAGTATAAGGGTGTTGCGCTGGATAAGAGTGATATTTTCGCTCCTGATCATACGGATGTGAAGTATATTTGCAGAAGCCGGAAGTTTGTGGCGATTCACGCTGAACGTCGCAATTCTGACAATAGTCGTATCCGTATCTGGGAGTCCGAGGATGGCATAACTTTCACTAAGGGTGATCTGGTTCAGGGTGAGCTCCGCAAGGGTGTTATCAATGCCGGTATGAGTGGTGATGCTCGCGGTCAGGTGCGTCCTGGTGTTCAGCAGTTCCTGTGTTACGCGCACAGTGATGCGCCACGTGAATGGGGCCGCTGGTTTACTTGGTTCCAACCGCTCGACTGGGTGGATGTGGAGTAACTCCGACAGAGTTACGTATTGATGTGGGACCCTCGTAAGCGTCTCCGGTCCGTCCAAGTGGTCGGCGGATGGTGATTAAATAGCCAACCTACCATCAACGGTAAGTTGGCTGTTAGTTTTAGAACATTCCCTTAGGTAAAAAATAAGTCTTTAAGACATTGTAAGGAACAGCTTTGTAGGTGTTTTCAGTGATTACAGTTTCCTTTACATCATCGAGAATGTAGGTGACAGGTCTGTTCAATTCCTCGAAAATCCTCTTTGGCTTGTCTGCCTGCTTCTTTCTTTTCTTTAATTTCCTGCTATCCATAATTCAAAAATTTTTGAGTGAAACATATACCCCATTATATGAAGCAAAGGAAGTAAAGCAAAATGGAATTAAGGAAAGATTGGATGGTGAAGTTCAGATGTTTATAATTATCAGATTTGGCACATATAGTGCATCAGTATCATAAAGTTATCGCAAGGAAATGTTGCTTAGTAACAACAGAATAGTTATTTTTGCATCAGATGTACATTAAAAAACTTTGATTATGGCAACTTATACAATTACAGTAAATGAAAGAACCAAGGCTGGAAGGGGTCTTGTAGAGTACCTGCGTAGTCTTGGTGTTATCAATGAAGCGAATGACACCACGCTTAATGCCATTGAAGAACTGAAAACAGGCAAGGTAACAAGATGTAAATCATTCGAGGATTACCTCGCAAGCGTGCAGTAATATGAGAGAAATCATATTTACGCATCAGTTCAAGAAAGATCTGAAACTTGCAAGGAAAAGAAATCTTCCTGAGGACAAACTCAATGAGGTGGTTTTCAATCTGGCAAACGACATTCCTTTGCCAGCAGAAAGAAAAGACCATAACCTGACAGGGAAACTTGCAGGATTCAGGGAATGCCATATTCAACCTGATTGGCTCTTGATATATAGCAAGGAAGATGAGGGAGAACTCCACATTCTTAATTTAGTAAGAACGGGAACTCACTCGGATTTATTCAAGAAATAGAGATATTGATTTACAATTATATTAAGTTTAACCCAATATCTACTGACATAGACATGTTAGCAAACATGTTAACATAAACGAGAAAGTCTTGATTTTGCAGGAGGATTGTCATTTACTTATTACGAAAAGCAATACTCGTAAGGTGCAGATAATCAGTGGGAAGTCCTAATAGCTCAGTTGGTTGCTTCTAAATGCGAAGCATTTGGAAGCCGAAGAGTAGCACCTGACTCATAATCTGGAGGTCCTAGGTTCAAGCCCTAGATGGCCCACTTTTAAAATCAAGGAGTTACGAAATTCGCAACTCCTTTTTTCTTGCCTTTGCGTAAACAATGCGTAAACAAACTGTTTGAGTTGACCGTGTTTTACACATAGAATTTCTATGATGCTCCATGCAATCCTGTAGCATCTTTACCCGAAGTTTTGTTAGTGTGACGACACTTTACGATTAAATAATTAAATAAACTCAAATATACTCCATTTGTATATTGATTTACAGAATAATGTTGTAACTTTGCAAATGCAATGCATTTATGGCGAGCCATGACCAAGATGTGCTCTTTCCTAAATAAAAAGGAAAAGTGAGTTTGCCTAACCATCGTGGGAGGGTCATCCCATTCCGATGAATCGAAGCGTAGAGGGAGTATTAGTCGGAAGATACTCTATTTCAAACAATACGTGAGAGTTGCTTCAGGGGTTAAGACCGATTAGCAGAAGCCCGGTTACCAGTCAGCGACAGAAGACAACGAGATTGCACCGCTGCATATAACGACAATGTTTTTATCCGTCAAGGGATAGGGACTCAGTGGTTATATGCAGCGTTTTGTATATGTACGCCTCACATTGCAAAGCGGCTGTATTCAGAGGTTATGTTGAACATAAACAATGAATGCAATGGAAAAATTAACCAAGTCATTGTCTCTTTTCAAAGAGCGTAACTGTTCTGTCTCTATCGTGTTGGATTCACGTACCCGCAGAAAGAATGCGTGTGAGTTTCCATTATCTCTTCGTTTCACGATTGACCGCAAGTTCTTCTATTTTACAGTTGGAAGTTCTTTTACTGAGAAAAAGTTCTCGGACATCTGCAATGCGACGAAATGTAAAAGCGAGAACTACAAATTTCAGAAGGAGTGGAAAGATACCATTGCCCCCAAGTACAAAGAAATCTTGATGAACCTGAACAAAGGCGGCATCCTGACATTTGAGATGGTACGTCAATGTATCATGGGTGAAGAAGTGGGGCTATCCAAAGAGGACACAACCCAATCACAATCCTTTATTAGTATATGGAAGCAAGTCATTCACGAATTGCGTACAGAAGACGGAGGAGCACGTTTCACCACGGCAGAGAGTTATGAGTGTTCGCTCAAATCATTCAGAAAGATTCTTGGAGAAAATGCAATTAAGGGCTTTTGTATCTGTGCGGCAGAACTTCAGAAGTGGAAGGATGGTATGCACAATGGAGTAAAAGACGAAAATGGTGCGATTGTCGGTAAAATCAGTGACACTACGGCCGGCATCTACTTGCGCTGTTGCCGTGCCGTATGGAACAGGTGTGTGCATGAGGGCTACCTCAAAGATGTTCCCTATCCTTTTTCCAACAAAAAAGAGAAAGGACTTGTGAGCATTCCCAAGAGTGCAAAACGCAAGCAGAGCTTCTTGAACGTAAACCAGATGACGGAACTATACAACCTTTTCGTATCAAAGAAGTATCCAGAACGTTGGTCGGAAGAATATGTGCAACGTGCGCATTATTCATTGGGATTATTTCTTGCCCAATATCTTTGCAACGGTTTCAATATGGCTGATGCTGGCCGCTTGACCTATAATAGTTATTATTATCAGACAAATGGCAAAGCTTTCCGCTTCAATCGAAAGAAAACATCCCGACGGAGTGCTGACGGCTCAGAGGTGATAGTCCCTATCATCCCTCCCTTACGATATATCTTGGATGAGATAGCCGCACCTCAGACTCGGGACAGTTTTGTGTTCCCCGATATATTAAAAGGAGCGGAAACGGAAGAGTTACGCCGCAAATACACCATGCAAGAGAACTCAAACGTGAAAGACCGCGTCATTAAAATTTGCCATGAGGCATTGAATTGGGATAAGTCCATCTGTCCGTCCGGCACATGGTGCCGACACTCGTTTGCTACTAATCTGCATAATGCCGGAGTGGATATGGATTATATCTCTGAAAGCATGGGGCATTCAACTTCTGATCATGCCATTACTCAAATCTACATTGAGCATTATCCTCTTGATATACAGATGCAGAACAATTCAAAACTACTAAACTTGGAGAATTCTTCTGAAAGGGATGCTCTGTTGGCGAAGCTGGCAATCATGTCCACAAAAGAACTGCTTAAATTATTCAGACAACCTTAATCCGTAATGCTGATGATAAACTTCATAGAAAGGATAAAATCCTATTCCAAAAGAAAGGATACTGCTGATATGGCTATCCGTGCGTGGAAATCGGCCAATGAGGAAGCGTATGCCAACTTTTGTAAGCGCATAGATGCTGTGGCTAAAGGTAACATATCAGTTATGATGGACATGTATCTGATGATGCGGGATTGCGTACCACCTGAAGCCTTGATGATGTATAACTGGCTCTCTGATTTTGTAAACGGCAAGGATGTGTCAGACATTGCAAACCAACAATGGGCTGGCCAATATACCGAGACCATTGCCCGATGTATCACCAACAAGTGTTTGTGGATAGGCATCAATGTGAAAACAGGTACGGTAGAATTGTTTCCTTCTCCGAAATCGGGACTGTTGATGGTGCATTCTGAAACGCCTATTGAAATATGGAATCGTCTGCCGCAGGGGTTGAGGTCCTACTTGATTGGGCAATTAGATATGTTCATGAGAAACAGCAAAGGATGTTATCTGTTGAGCAAACTGGAAAGAAAAATGGTTTATCAGTTCCTGACCTATATCTCTCAAATTATTTTCCTCTCTTATGCGGTGTTCATTGGTGGGTTCATGGCTAACCTGTATGACCGTGTAATGGAAAAGAAAGAGGATTTGGTTTATTGTATGTATTATTTCGTGGTGTTTGACCATGGCTTGTCCCGTATGGCCAAGTTACTCAACCGTCTGCTGAACAGCGAAGAGGTTGACCATGGCGATATGCTTTTGGTAAAATCATGTGTTACCATGCTTGCCAATAGAAGTATAGAGATGGGTACAGAAACCAAAGCAGACTGGGAAGATACCATAGAAAGCTGTACCCCGGAATTCTGGAAGGAGGTGATGTTTGCCTTACGAAAAGTAAAAGGCAGGCGAGGCAATAGAAAGGTGATACAATCATTGGATGATATTCTTTTGGGCGACAAGGAACGTATCAAGCAGGGTATCCTTTTGTTTCTTAAAGAGAATACAGAGGACATAAGTCTTGCCTATCTGTTGAAATCATTGGTAAAGTCCGGCAAAATAAAAGCGTCCACAAGATACATGACATTCCACCGTGCCATAGAACAGTTCTCTCAACGACATTACGGGCACGATATACCACAGAAGCGATACGGGGAAATCAAGGAACTTACTTTAAACTCACCCCAAAGAGGAAGCAGTTACACCAAAGCAAAACGGATAATAGACCGATGGACGGACTATTTTGCCAATAACGGGTAGTTGGAAAATCCAGCTATCCGTTTTTTCTGCGAACAACTGTTGTAATACGGTCGGTTAAATTAAGGTATAAATAAACCGACCAATACACAGAGTTTCATACACTACCTTTGCTTGCGAAATCGGTTTCACAGAGTTGAGCCGATACTTAAAGTATTTAATCATCAAACAAGTAAAGGTATGGAAGAAAAACTCAATCTTAACCAACTACTCCAAAAGCCCATCGCCATGATGACGGGTGAGGAGCTTTGCTTTCTCATCACTAAAAGTGTGGAGAGTACAGAAGCGGCCACTCCCCAAGTGGCATCCAAAGGAAACTACTATGGCATAGAGGGTATCGCCCGTGTATTCGGTTGTAGCGTACCCACCGCCAACCGCATTAAGAAGAGCGGCATCATAGACAAAGCCATCACGCAGATAGGACGAAAAATTGTAGTGGATGCAGACCTTGCATTAGCTTTGGCAAAGGAATCTGGTGGCATCCATATCAAAGAATAGCGGTATGGAAGAGAATTGGAAAAAGAATCTGGCAACAGACAGTTACGGGAATCCGGTTCGTTCCATCAGTAATCTCCGGCTTATTTTCACACTGGATGAGAGTCTTAGTCAGATAAGGTACGATACCTTCTGTCAGGACGATGTGTGTTTCTGCCCTTTGTTCCGCAATGTCAATGGTAACAAAATTGATGAAGAATCAGCAGGAAAGATACAGGACTATTTGGAAAGGACATACAGAATACGCCTGACGCAGAACAAGGTATTTGAGATACTGAAGACCACTTCTTCTGAACGGAGTTTCAATCCTGTACAGGAATTCATCACACAAGAGACATGGGACGGACAACCTCGCATAGCCACAACCATCATAGATTATCTTGGAGCCGAGGACAATCCGCTTGTCAGGGAACAGACAAAACTTTGGTTTGTGGCGGCTGTAACCAGAGTATTCAATCCAGGTTGCAAGTTTGACAACGTACTGACCTTGCCCGGTCCCCAAGGTATTGGTAAAAGCACCTTCTTCAAAGCCATCAGTGGGAGATGGTTCAACGATTCATTCTCTTTCGCCAGTGGTGACAAGGAGAAAGTGGAGACCATAACCAACGGTTGGATTATTGAAATCAGTGAGTTGAATGGTTTGAAACGGGCGAATGACGCGGAAGCTGCCAAGGCTTTTCTAAGCCGTTGCAGTGATTATATGCGTCCGGCTTATGGGCATAAGGTGGTGGAGTTCATGCGGCACAATGTTTTTGCGGCTACCACCAATGAGGCAAACTTCCTGCAAGGAGATAATGGAAACCGCCGATGGTGGATTATCCCTGTCAAAGGCAACGGTCATGTGTCAGATTGGTTGGATGATTTGCAGTGTTCCGTTCCTCAACTTTGGGCAGAGGCATATACATATTATAAGCAAGGTATGAAACTCTATTTGTCGCCGGGCATGGAGAATGAGGCCAACGAAGTGCAGATGCAACATTCCAACATTCTTGTTGACCCCATTATGGAAGATATTGAAATGTATCTGGAACGTGAGGTTCCAATCCAATATGCAAGCTGGATGATTCCGACACGACTGGCTTATCAGAAAGGGGCATACTCAGAGCCAAATTCCACAATGACCTCACTCAATATGGTTTGTGCCCGGCAGATTATAGAGGAACTGCCCAATGATTTAGTCAGACGAAATCCATCCAAATACACTTCGCAATACATCAACCGCCTGATGTCCATGTTTCCCAATTGGAAACGGAGTGAACAGGAGAAGGTCAAGGGGCTGCATCCAGCCTACTGCGATAAGACGGGACGGACGAAATACCCATGGGTGAGGGTGGACGCTCCAAGTGAAGAGTCCTGCGCAACACTGCCAAGTGAACTGGAATTACCATTCTAATTTCAAAATAAGGGAAAAGAAAAAACTAATGTCCCCTTGTCCCCCTTTTGCCCTCGAAAAAGAATAAAAACAGGAAGTAAGCAAAATAGAAAGTTATAAAAAAGCTTGGGACACGGGACAATATAAATCACAATATGAGAAAAGAAGAACTTATCAAACAACTACAAGAACGTGCCCCGTTGTTGGCAAATGCGGTCAGCCACATGGTTACGTATGTTCAAGACCGTTATCCCTCCACCTTTCCAAGCAAGGAACAGACCGAGGCGGTGAACAATTACCTGCGAAGTGTCCATGCCGATGGAGACGGAAGTACATCAGAACGGAATTGTGAACACCGCCGTATCGCTTCACAGAACATTACCATTGCCGCCATCCGTATATTAGACAGCCGTCAACTTGACAGGCTTCAAGATGTGCTTGACTACATTGCATACGACAAGGAGTATTATATGCCGGAGAGAGGATGCGGAATGCACCGATGACTTTCTCTTTTGGCTGCACCATTTATAAACCATCTTCAAAATTGACAGACGATGAAAACAAACTTGAATTATTGTATAGTGCTTTCGTCAGAGCAACTTGCATATCTGGCAGGGAGCAAGTATGGCATTGACCGCATGAAAATTCTGCACCAACTTATCGAAGCGGCAGTGCTGAAAGAAAACGATTATGCCATAAAAGGATTTTCCACAACCTTACAAGTGGGGCAAGCCATCCTTTCGGAAGTGGATTTATCCTGCAAGTTAGGCTATGACAAGAAGACCATATCCCGTGTACTTGACAAGATGAACCAATTGGGAATTGTCGCATCCACGCAGAGCAACCGAACAAGCGTTCATACCCTGAAATTTATATCGGCATGGATGTTGGATGGCAACCGAATAGACAATCCTTTCTATGTTCGACTAAAAGACCGGCAAGAAAAAGGAGCAAATGATTACGCACAATCTGATGATATGGTAACCGTCTTACCAATGACTCCACAGGAGGATTCGGATAGCCATATGGAGGGAAATTTACCCAACTCGAATGAGTGTAGACAAACAGAAGTAATGAATGAAACTTACGTTTCTGATGCAGTTTTTTCCTTCGTAGGCAAAATGCCTATTATATTAGACGAAGGCGAACTGCTCTCTCCATTTTCTTCTGTTCCTACCAATTCGGCCCCTCCACAGCCTACGGCAGGGGAAGAATCTAATGAGGATATTTCGGCAGATAGTCAGATTTAGTCATATTGGATATGGCGATGATGCCTATATTTTTGTGTGGGGTCTTGCAAGAAGTTCCTATGTCGCACAAATTCGCTCCGCTTATTCGTACCACATAGGCATATGCCGGCAGTCGCAAGCTCCCACCGTGCTGTCCCTTTTTAATTGATGTTTTACTCATAGCATAACAGAGTATGAAGAAAAAAAAGAATACAGACAAGAAAATCACAAGGCGCACCCTGCGGCTTGAAGCCAGAGTAACGGAACAAGAATACACCCAAGTGGCGGAACTTGCTAAGACCTGTGGTTTGTCTATGAGCGGTTATATACGGCGTACTGCTTTGGGGCAACACCCACGGCAACGGTTGACTAACCGTGAAGTGGAAGCTCTGTGCAGCCTGACGGATGCAAGGGGTGACCTTATCCGTATTGCGGCAGCTGTGAAATCCATTCAAGCGGATAAACGGGCAATCTATTTCAGCGATACCCGGTTTGTGGAGCAATGGATGAGAGCTGCTACTCAGCTTATCAATCGCTGGAGCCAGATAGAAAATTACCTTACTGAATAAATTCCCTCACCTATTATGATAGCAAAAGCCTCCACCATATCGCATGGCGCAAATGCCATAAGATATTCCGTCAACAAGGAGAAAGCAGATATAGTCAAAGCCAATCTCTTGCCCGATAATATCTCACCGGAAGCAATGTACGGACGGATGATGCTCGTACAGAGAAAGTTTGCCGAGAATATCAACAAGGGCAGACCGCTTGGCAGGAATGTAATAAGAATTGAGATTTCCCCATCCGAAGAAGAAAGCCGAGGATGGACAATGAATGATTGGGCAAGTTTGTCAAATGAGTTCATCCGTGTGTTTGATTCCATTGACCTCTCCGGCAAGACCAAACGGGCTTCCTCAAAGCAGACTAACCTCAAAGGTTCGCAATACATAGCCGCCCTGCATCGTGATTCCAAAAGTGGCATTCTCCATCTGCACATTGATGCCAACCGTGTGGACATGGAAGGCAGAATAAACGACAGCCATAAGATTGGTGAGAGGGCTGTCATGGCTGCGAATATCATCAACGAAAGACGCGGCTGGATGCAATCTGAAGAAATAGGCATACGGCATAGGCAAGAAATCTCAGTCTGTTGTATGGAGATACTTCGCAAGATGGACAAATTCAGTTGGAAACAGTATGAAGCAGAACTGACAAAACGGGGCTACAAAGTACATTTGCAAGAGAAAGAAAGTGGCGGTGTTTACGGTTATTCCATCAAACGCGGCAACTCCATTTATAAATCATCGGTGCTAGGTATAGGACGAAGCCTTACCCCATCAAAGATAGAGGCTACTTGGGCGAAACTCCATCCGCAGGAGAGGAAGTCCGAACCGACAAAACCTATTTCCCAACAAACACGGACAGCAGATATTACTCCTATTTCACAGCCTGTGATAAAGCACTACAATATAGCGACAGACGAATATCATAGTTACCATGTGGAGATACCCGAAGCGGCAGACAATATCATCCGACAGAATTGTTCTTTGGAGGAAGCACATCCATTAGCTAAACTGGAAGAAATACAGCACACGGCTCTTTTGCTCTTTGCAGGATATTTGGATGCTGCTACAAGTATGGCGACATCAAGTGGTGGTGGCTCTGATACAGGAGGTTGGGGAAGAGATAAGGACGAGGATGAACTTGAATGGGCGCGTCGTTGTGCAAGAATGGCAAACAGCATGTGTAAACGCAGAAAAGGACTTCACAGATAAATGAACCATTAAAAAGCAAGAATCATGGGAATTAGAAAATCAAACATCACTCCATCAATAAACGTTGATGATATGCTTAAGTCGGCTGAAATAAGCCATGAAATAGAGGCAGAGAAACAAGATGTCGACAAGCTACTTGTAGAAATACGTGAGGCGAAAGAGACTTTATTGAAAATCCAGCAAGACCTTCAGAATGTTATCAAAGCAGAGGATGATATCACAGTGGCATTAAAGGCTGCTATTGATAGTTCCGACAATATCATCAACGGCATTTGCAATGCGATTGTAAAAGCAGAACGAAACACACAGTTCAAGGCTACTATAAAATCTGAGCATCTTGCTCAGCTTCAACAACTTTTAGATAAAGCTATCGAGACATGGAAGACCATGTTGGAAAATCATTGTTCCAAACAGGCAAAGATGCTAACTGAGCATGAGTTCAATATGCGCAAAATCCTCAGACGGAACGAGGGTATTTGGTTCTCTGACTTTTGGATGAAAGTCTTGGGGATATTTTTGTTCGTTTACACAGTGACATTAGTGCTGGTTGCATATTGTGTTACATGAAACATCATGTGCAATGTAACAGACTGCTACCTGAATGTGTCATGGATTATTTAGAGGATAGTTGACAGGTAATCCTGAGCCTTATCCTATGTGTACAGGCTGGGTATTGAACCCAGCCTGATATTATTTCATCAACACGGCATCATGATATAGTTCTGTTTTCGTTCTCTTTATTAGACTTTATTAATCAAGAGATTCTGGCAGTTCATCATCAAGGTCATTATCACTTTCTGTTGTTTTGGAAGCCACCAGCATATTGGTTATTTCCGTTAAGAACGCAACGTCACTAAAATAATAGTTTGGATCGTTGGCCAACTTGTCTTCAATGTAATCAAAGCCATAGTTGGCATACTCTTCCATTTTCTCCATCATCTTATCAACTACAGTTCTCAATGTAATTTCACCTTTGTCTAATGCAATGAAGTCAATATCAGTTCTTGCAATTAATGCAGCAAAAATATAGCGACGTATATTCCCATATGAGGTTCTGCCGATACGATTCTCAATATTTCCCCAATATTGGATAGCTTGACCGAATACTTTCTTCTTGTCTCTGTCTTCAATCAATGGCTTTGTCCTATTGTGATATAATCCGATAAAGAACGCGATAATGAAAATCTCATAACCTGCTCCAAAAATTTTACCACGAGCTTCCAAGAAGCTACTCACACCTTTTCCATAATCGCAGAATACATCTACGACAGTCGATTGGTAACGTCGTTCCCAAGAGGGATTACGTTTAGCCCATGATTCATATAATGATTCCATTGTCTATTTGATTTTATTGATTATCGTACGTATAGTCGCCATATTAGTCTGATCGAAGCCATCCACCTTTTTTATACGGTAAACTGAACAAGTCAGCTTGTTTATATCTTCTTCACGAACTTTACCACGAGTGATAAAATCCTTGGTCACAATTATGCACTGTTTGTCAATCTTATCAATGACGTTATAGAAATCACTTTCCTTTGAATCGCCAAATGACGATGTCGCTGCATCAAAAAACAAAGGATAATCCTCATCCCTCTTTTCTTGAGTAAAATCAGAAATAGCAAAGAGAACAGAGATATACATCACTGTTTTCTGAGAGCCAGAAGGATTGGTGATTTCTGTGCCATTGGAGCTATAGAGATGAATCTCTGTTGAATCGTTAGCAGTCTGCACTAAGCGCACTGTTCCATGGAAGTCATTTGCACTAAGTTTATCTAAATATTCATTAGCTCTTTTCTCCAACTCTGTGAGGAATCTTCGCAAATTATCCTTTTGTGCACGGAAAAAGGCCTTGTTTATTTCCTCTAGAACCTTGTGAACTTTCTTTAGAATTTTAACCTGAGAATTTGCAGGATTAAGATTATTCATCTGTTCCTTCAACTCGTCCATTTTTGATATATTGTTCTCCAATTCATCTTCCAACTGACTCAGTCTGACGGATGCTCGTTCTTTCTGTTCATACCAGCCCTTAATATCATTGAACTGACTCTCAAGGAGGCTCTCAGAAACATTACCAGCTTGAATAAGGATACGAGCCTTTTCGTCTTGCAAATCCTGAATATCCTCTTCAACGTCTTTCAACTCATTTTTTCGCAATGCGACAAGATTTAGCCAGTCGTCAATTTCTCCTGATATGCCGAAAATTTTAGATTCTTCGGGACCGCTGAGTGAAATACTGAGTGAATGTAATTCGGTAATATAGTCATTTTTAAATAAAGATTCTTCATCAATGGATTTTATTGCAGCGTCACGCTTACACTTGGCTTCAACATGCGCACGGTATTCTTCGAGACGATGAACCATAAAGTTATATGCATCAGATCCCTCAGAAGCTTCACGACCACATACTTTACAGATGTGGTCATTTATCATATCTTCCATAGTTTCTTGGTTAGGCAAATACCATGGGAGTTCTGTTGCACCATTTACCAATGCACCTTGAATTTCCTTGATAGTCTCAAGTTTTGCTTTGGCAGCGGCTTGTTGCTTGTCGAAATTCTTCTCTTGAACACGTCTTTCTTTACTAAGAGCAGCACACTTTTGTTTAAATTCCGTTAGGACATCTCCAAATGGTGCTAATATCCAATATTCGTCAAGAAGACAATGATTGTAGTCTTTCTTCTTGATTGTTGCCATGAGCTGAGTTTTCTTTGAAGTCTTAGTTTTAAGGCGTTCTTGGATATCACGATATTTTTCTGAAGTCTCTTGGTTTTGTTCAAGTTTGTTGAGATTAGATGAGAAAGTGGCGATTGCATCTTTCTTGTCCTTGATATCCTCTTTATTTTGTTGGATTTCGCCACTTAGACGCGTCATTTGCAATTCAAGAGATTTTGTCTCTTTTGAAATCTTGTCATCAGATTTCATCTCTTGTAACAAAGCCTTATTTGCCTTTTGCTCAAATGAGTCTGTATTAGCAACAAGCCCATCAAACTTATGAATATCAGAGAATTTGTCGACCAATGTCTTCAAGGAGGCTGCGTTATCGAATACGCTTAGATCAGATTCACCTTTGAACATACTAAATCTACGAATGAAAGAATCATAGCATCGTGTTATCAACTGCTTGCCATCCACAGACTCACGTTCAATTCCATTAGTCTCGTACCCATGATAAGAAGCATTACTTACACTATAGGTATCATGACCTGTCTTTACGATTGAAAAAGATTTTTCAACCATCTTCTCTCCATCATGGTCAAAAGTCATTGCCACATAAACCTCGTCATGTTCGCCAATTTCCAGCTTAGACTTTCTCATTTCCGAAACGTTGGAAAGGTTGGCACGCTCTGATGTTGTGTCAAATAGCCATTCCAAGGCCTCAAAAAAGGTGGTTTTACCATCTCCGTTGTCACCAAGAATTAGCGTGAGGCCATCAGAAAACTCAAAATGGTTATTCTCACCATAATAGCTTCTGAAGTTTTTGATATCGATTGATTTGATTCTCATACGTTACGTTTTAGATAATCGTTAATCTCTTTCCAAAGTTCTCTTTCTGTAGCTCCTTCATTTGTACGACTAATAATTTGTGCAACTGCACTGATAACACAATTGTCGGAGTCTATTGCTTGGTATATATTGCCAATGTCTTCCGCAGTGTAACCACCAAACTCCATCAGCTTATCATCAAGTAGTACAGCCTGAAGTATCTTTTCGTTGTTTGTCATTGATGCCATTTTGTTAGAATATTGACAGGTTATAATAATTTGTTATTTCTTCTAATTCAGTGTATGCAAAGGCTGGATTTTCGGATAATCTAGCAAAGTCTTTGACCCTTTGCAATTCTCCTTTTAGCAAGTTACGTTCCATGTTGTAATTTTCCTCTGTTGAATCAAATTCTGGTGCTACTACAAGGTCATGGATGATTGCGATATGCTTATCGGGATGTTTTCTCAATATACGACCACGACGCTGGATAAATTGTCTTGGATTTCCTGTACTTGCACAGAAAATTGCAAGTTCGCTTCCTGGAACATCAACACCTTCATCCAAACATTTCATGGACGTAAGCACTTCGATATCACCAGTAGAAAATTTACTCAGCACTTCGTCTCTGTTCTGAATACCAGATATGAACTTCTTTACCGTAGTTGTTGGACTAACTTCTTGAACAATTTGAGTGTATTTGTCAATCAACTTATCTACATCCATATCATCAGTTGGATTGTCGGTTGTAGCATATTGAGTGGAACTGTCAAGTTGCATACCCTCAGGAACATAAACAAGTGTATATTTGAGACTTCCGCGTTCTTCAAAGCGTTGCCTTACGATTTGTCGGAATACTTCTTCCTTATTCTGGGCTTTATGAATGATTCTCTTACGTTTGAGTAATAGGCGCATTAGAATATCATCCACACCAGAGAAAGAACCTTCATCTATATTATAGAACTTGGCAAGCTGCAAAGAAATCTTCTTGTATTCAGCCATTTCATCCTCATTCAAGCGTACAACATGTGGAAAGTATCTATATCGACAAAGAAATCCATTGTCGATAGCTTCCTTCATAGAATACTCAAATGTATATTGGGCATCGCACCCAAAGAATTGCATAACAGCCTTGTTTCCTTTATCGTCAAATTGACGTTCGGGGGTGGCAGATAAACCAATACGGCGTAGAATCTTCACCCTATCTAACTTTGACATGATATTTGGTGCACCAATATTGTGAGCTTCATCTGCAATTAATAACATCTGTCGCTGTATTTTCTTACTCAATGACATGAGCTGCTTAAATGTAGATTCTCTTGAGAAAGATGCATACGTGGTAATGATAATAAACGACAAAGATGATTCATCGCTCTCGGCAAGACTCTCTTTTAGTTTTATGTCATCAATCTCTGATCTCCATCCTTGGTTTTTAGAACTCACTTTGATAATGTGGCTAAAATTGAATCGTTTACATTCATCCTCCCACTGTTCAACAAGGGTAATCGTAGGCACAAGTATCAAAGCTTGATAGAACTTAAATTTATTGTAAATCTGCAATAAGCAGTTCAGTGAGGTCAAAGTCTTTCCTGTACCAGTAGCCATTGCAAATAATCCCTTTTGTGATGCCTTCCAGTTATTGAAAGCCTCTTTTTGATATGGCCTTGGTTCAGGAAATGGAAATTGAGGAGATAGTGGTACAGACCGCTCTTCTTTAATATTCTCTTTCCCTTTATTCAAGGTATCAACTATTACTGTGACTTTGGCTTTTACACGTTCTAAAATCCTGCGGATTGAATCCGACGTGCTATTCTCTGTCCTACTATAAAGAATACGTTGTTCATCTTCTAGAAGCTCCTTTATATCCTTATGTTTATAGGTCTTTGTGATATGCGTGATAATTTGGTCAGCTTTAAGATACTTGACCGTATCATCTTCACCAGAGAATGTACGATTGAAATCGTTGACAATATCGTTAATACGGTTCTTGTCTCGCTCTCCATCCCAATCACAAAATGCATTGATGCTCTCAATGTTTTCTACAAGAGCCATTCTTGAGAAGTTACATGAACCATCAAATGCCACTTTACTAATACCGTCAGAGAACATACCACATTTAGAGTGTGCTATACCATTACCAACCTTGGGTGTAATAATCTTTATTTCAATACGCTCATTTTTGATAAGCCAAGACAAGCACTCAAAAAAATGTTTATCACGCTTAGAAAGAGTATATGATATACAGTCTATTGCATTAAGGTCAAAGTACGGTGTGTTTACTTCCGATTCACCAACCACAATAGCATTGCGATCTTCCTCGGACAAAACATCGTTGATAATCAACCTCATTCTACCACCGTTATAAAGAAATGCGGCAAAACCATCAGCTAACACATTGATCGCTGATGATGAGAAGAATCCCAGTTTAATATCGAATGTTGTAGCGTTACACAATGCCTCAGAGAAGAAGCCTAGTGGCTCCCACTCTGTTCGCGACATGAAACGCCTACTGTCCGGCCATATTACATCAGTTTTCAACATACAAATTTATATTTCTGCATGATGCGACTTAACTCATTAATCACATAATCAATAGATATAGGTCGTTTCTTTTTAGAATGATTGAGCATATATTTCAATACACTATATATGTCATCATGCCCATCAAAGAAATCAGATCGGCGAATGTTTCCAATAGGTGCATTTCCTTGAAGTATATACCAAAAGACCTTTCCTAATTGAAAGACATCTGACTGGTGATCTATATTACAGTCAAATTTGTATTTATTATTATCTGACTGAAGATACTTATTCATAGCTTCTGGTGAAAGCCATCCTTTAGGACCAATAAAATCATTTTTCTTATCATATATGTTGTCTTTATCACGAAATGCTATAAGCCCAAGATCACCAATCTTCCATGTATCATCAAACATGAGTATATTATCAGGTTTTAGATCTCTATGATAATATCCTATATCTTTCAATTCTTTCAGACCATTAGCTATTTGTAGGCATAAATCTATTCTATTCCCAAATGGAATATCATTATTCTCTAAATAGTTTTTTAAATCTCCAGAAGCATAATCCATTGTGTAGAAAGGGAACAAATATGTAGGACCCTTGCCGCCTTCTTTTTTTACTTTGCAAGACAATTGACCAAAAGAAGCAATTGTAACTACATTATGAATATGGCGTTTTTTACATTCAATTAAAGCTTCAATCTCTCTATAGAAACGTTTATTGCCTTCAGATACTGAATTATTATTATCTCTTTTATTAGAGATCTTAATAACTCTATCAGGAACAGAACTACCATCGTCTATATAATTTTGTGCTTGATATAAAGCGAATACATAAGAATTGGCACCTTTGCTATTCTTGTATCCTGGGCTGATAGAATCAACAAAATAGTCAATACCATCAATCGTAATTGCATTATTAGTGATTTCTTCGTATATACGAATACAATTGCGATCATAGATAAATGGTGTATTTACTATCATAGTCATAATTACTTTATACAATTTACAAGTAAATACTTGTCGTATTTTTTAGTAGAAAGATTTTCCTCAAGTTCATTTTGGGCAAAATCCATTAACTGTATTTGTTCCTCGCTCGGTGTATTTGACTCATTTGCGAGCATATTCTCAAAGAATAGCAGCCTTTTCTCCCTAGCTCGCTTTGAATTAGATTGACTTACACAATTAATAGCATATTCTTTGAACAACTCGTAGTCGTCATTTGATGGATAAATAATACCATTATCACTTATATACAATAGAATTTTATATTGCTCTTTCAATACGATAATAGAATCATCGATATGTTTATCTATAAAACAAAATAGTGTATAAAAATCATTACGCTGTTTGTATCTTGTTTCGTTGATTGGCTTTATGTCTTGAATAGCATTTACCCTATCAATAATATTGCAAAAACGTGTGAATTTCAATTCTGATACATCTGATTTTATTTTGCTCTCAAACAATTCTTCTACAGCATTTCTTTTATCTGTAATACCTTTTATCAGATATGCTGCTAATTCTTCTACGAGACTTCGATCATTCATTCTCATTACAGTCTTATCAGTAAAAATATCCAAGTCTATTAAGGGTTGATATTCGGACATTCTATTGACAAGATGCATGAAATCTGTATCATGATAATACGCATGATTTACTTCAGAAGGATTTAACTGCACTCCTCTTTTATTAACTAAATAAAAGAACTCTTCCTTCGTTTCTGTACTACCATTGAACTCCTCCAACAGAACAACATTTATCCTATAGTTCATAAATGTGTTCTCATTGTAATCTTTATAGTAACGTTTCGAAGAATCACGAAATTCATTCTTTATAAACTTATATATTGTAATAGCACGTTGCTGACCATCAACCATTTCAAATGTATTATCCTTATTTTTCAGAATAAAGAAGTTGGGTAAAGGATAACCTTTGCGAATAGAGTCAATTAACAATTTCTGATCCTTTGAGGACCAAATAAAGTTTCGTTGGTAAGGAGGACGGAGGTTGATTTTTTGAGATTCTATTAAATTTATCAGTTCACCAATAGTCCACTCTAAATTAGAATACTTCATATTATTACATTTTTTATATAAAACAATTCGCACAAAAGTTATCTTCATCAACATCACCAATATTGTCTGCTAATCGGCATGAGCCTGCTTGACGCTTAGCCTCTTGTTTCTTGATAGCATCCAATTTAATTTGACAGATACGCTCTGGCTTGATAAGGTCTGCCAAACTCTCATTTTGATTCCAAGTATAACCACCTTTCTCAAAATCCATTGCTTTTTGATAGAGGTCAGGATGTTGCTCGTAAAGCCATATCCATTCTATTTTTTGTTGGAAAAAGCAGAAATAGCAACCAGAACGACTACGATTGTACGTACCAATCTTTCCGTCAACTTCAAACTTAATGGGTTTGTAGTAATCAGGTATACCGACACCACTTTCTTCAAGGATTCGGAATATGTCATCCCTCACGAGAATATCGTCATTATCAACTAATGGGAAATCGTCAAGTTTACCTACAGGATAATCCGTAGTTTTGAGGAACTTAAATACAGCTTTATTAAATAGTTTTGTATCCAAATCTAGTAGCGAATTGGTCTTTTTACTATAATAGAAATCTTTTGTGAGAGGCTTCTCAATAATCTTCTTCGCTTCGCTCAAAGTTTCTTCATCACACAATGAAGTATATATTTCTAAGAGTTGAGCAATGTTATTGTTGCTAAGTACCTTGTTTACAACATCCACACTCCAAATATTCTTGCGAAAAGGGAATATAGCTTGAATGTTAGGTTTAGTGGAAACATACCCTTCCCGGTCTTCATCTCCACGAATACCAACATAGGAAATTGTAGGTGCATCTCCCACAAACTTCTCCATTTCGGCTAATTTCATTTTCTGAGTGCACCAACGAGCTTGAGGCGAAGGTAAGTAGTTACCAGACGCTTTTAAAAAATGTTCAAATGGTGTTGGCTCTGGACTACCAGCAGCGGCTCTCAACATCGTTATACCACCAAGGTATGTTTCAAGACGACTTATCAATAGTTCTGTCTCTGCCAGTTCACAGCCTGTATCAGTATTATAATACTCCAATTTCATTTGTGGATATTTGTTCTTGAGGTAAATGGCTAATGCTGCACTGTCTTTGCCTCCTGATATACCCAATATGTGTCGTACCATATTTATCGCAATTTTTCGTTCAACATTTTGAGCAATATACAAACATCTAGCTCATCGTTACCAGATAATAGTGTTTGTATCCTATTTTCAATTTCTGCAACTTCTGCAAGTTTTACTTTAGGAAGACGATAAGTCCTACTTGATTTGAAATCACCTTTGCTAGTCGCCAATTCAAAGTTAAATGCCACTTCGTCAGTTTCATTATTAACTTCATTGAACGCTGTATATCGTTCTAGTTCTCCAAACAAGTGTGTAAGATTCGATAAAAACAAAGCTTCTTCTTTATCTTCTATAGATTCTATTTTACGGTCGAATACCACCAAACCTATTTTCTCATAAAACTCACGCTTATTATCAGATGGAGCAAGGACTCTATCCAAAAATGATTTAGATTTAGTTGTTAACAATCCTTTGTTTATACTTGAATAACGCTGAACCAAAATCTCTTTATATTTTATATAGTCGTGAGGCAGTCCTAAATATCCTACCACAGCATCTTCAATACGATCTATAAACAAATCATAACAGATAACCAATTCGTGAACAGCGGTTTTGATAAGCTGCAAATACTGAGCAGCAAATTCTTCATTATGAAAATCATTGTGGCCCAAAGCTGCTGGTATATCTTCAAGAAATGCTTTGCATGGGTCTTTTGCTGTTGCTAAAACATCTCTAAATTTTGCGGTCACATCGTAATCAAATTTACGAGTAGTCTTGGCATATTTGTTCAAGCCGTTATAAAAGTTGAAGAATGGGCGGATTGTATCCATAAGAGAATTGGATGTTATGGTTTCTCCACGCTCTTTATTCAGGAATTCTCTGTATTTATTGAATAACTCCAATTTGATACCGTTAACATCAAAAGCTTTTATCGTAAAGTCATTCAAGCGTTTCTGCAATAGCTCAAACAATTCTTTATTAATATTCAGAACAAATGTTTCGCCATTATAAAGCGCAAACTCCTGTTGCCTTACAAATAAAAAGATGGGCAACCAGAAGTCTATGACACCTTGTTTCAATTTGTATGGACGCATTTTTAATGTCTTTACTAAATCTGACAGTTTAAAGGCTTTCTCTGTACTTTTTGCTAAAAAATCAGAGCAAACAGTCCATAGCGATTGAAGATTTGGAGTAATTGGCTCTCCTAAGATCCACAATCCATCTTCGTTTTGGCGATGGATTCCGGAACTCTTAAACAATGTATTGTATATAGTACGCTCAGGCGGATATTGGGTTGGAGAAAATCCAAAATCTTCTTCTTGCCAATGCTCAATCATTGCATCTAACAGGTTCACTCTTGCCAAAGAAATTGCCGAGCTTATTTTCTGCTTGTTAAATAATTCATTTCTGATGATAGGTGTTTCATTATATACTACATCGCAAACAGTAGACAGAAGTTTATTGAAATCTTTTCGACTCTTTATTATCTGCTGTTCTCCATTGAAAAACCATTCAACCTGACCATTGGGCATTTCAACGCAACTATTAATAGCTTCATTAAGTAATTGCGCCTCAAAGGACTGTTGCTTAAGTATCTCTCCTTTTGCGATTCGGTCTTCCAACACCACATTATCAAGGAGATATTGCAGCTTCTTTATTTCATATAGGTGTCTGACAATTTTTTCTGTATCATTAAAGTAGGCATAGACTATGGCTTTGCCTGAACTCGCAGACAACTTCAATATGCAATCTTTAATATCCTCTAAAGGGAAAATCAGGTTTATAAAGCCATCATCGTCACCTGTTGGTTCTACATCATATGGTTCATTAGAAACTACATACTGGAAATAACGAGGAGTTCCAGTCCTATAGTATGAGGCAGATGCTACGACAACGGTTTTCTTTACATAAGGAGCAATTTCTGCTGCGACCAACTTTGGTACAGGTACAATTGTGGCTGCCTTATATAGTTCATCTTCAATATTTATATCTGTACCCTCAAATAAAATGAATTGAGATTTATATGCAGCAAAACGAATAATCTTGTTCGCGGTCAATTTCTCAATAATACCTCTTGGATTCTTTATGCCCAATGCCTTTAAAGCGTAAGTCTCCAAGAATGCTAAATCAACGACCACACCATTATAGAACAAGTTAAGCAGACCGATAGACTTAACAATTTTAAGTGCATCATCGATGTTGTTCTTATTAATGATTCCGCTTTCTACTCGTTCTATGGCAACACGAATAGCACGCCAGTTGGTAGAGTCAAGATTTGTTTCCGCCAAAGCTGTGTAGAAGTTATATATGACATAATCATAGACAACAGCCAAGTTATAAGTCGTTGTGTCATTTGGGAGAAAACTGTTTATTGAGTTGGATGCAGTGTCATGCAAGAAAGAAAATAGTGTTCTCTCATTCTGCCCATACCGTTGAATAGCCAGTGTCAAGCATGAAGCAGCTACCGCATCCAATGGATATAGCATCTTAGACGTTCTGACTGTCAGCGACTCTGATATGATTTTATTTTTCTTTGCCAACGAAAATATTTCAAGGAAATTCTCTTTGGCATTATCTGTCATTGTCTTTGATTTGGTTAGACTTTCGGCTGCCAAAAACAATAGTTGTTCTACTGGCTCTGCGAAAACCAATTCTTTAAAACGCCCCTTTACCTTTAACCACTCATTTCTTTGAGTTTCTGTAAGTTTGTGAGCATAGGATCCAAAATTTTGGTGAAGTGTGGTAATAAGTATTACATTTCGAGATGAAACATTAACAAACTCTGCTAATGTCTGTAAAAAATATAGTTCTTTTTCTGGATTATTGTTGGCTGCATGTTCAAGTATCTTGCCAAATTCATCAATGAAAATAAACAAGAATTTATTCTGATCCTTTAATTTTATCAAATACCTTGTCAGTGTACTAAAAACGTTTTTGCTATCATCGGAAGGAGCAATTGACAGCTCCTTTGATAACAACGTCGAAAGAGATGAATAGTCTCCTACGATATTCATAAACTCAAAACTCTTGGCATCTGCAAAAACGCTTCTTTCCGATACCAATTTTGATTTATTGTTGAGTAGGTCTTGTTCTAAAGCCATTAGGAAACTAGATTTTCCTGTTCCGTATGTTCCAATTATCAAGAATGAGTGAATTCCTGATTGGAAGCTATCGACTATATTGCCATACACCTTTTGTGCATTGGGCGTAACGATGTAATTGAAATTATCGCTCACGCCTTGGCTTATGTTTATAGATAAATTAAATTTCATCGTTGTTATAATATCTATTCAGCACTTCAAGTATATTTAATTTCTGGAGAAATTGTACATTTCTAATTCCGCTATTATCTGTGTAGCTAATTTCTTTGGGGTATTGTTCACTTAGCGAGCGTACTACCATCAAGAAAGAAGAAGTGGGAATGCAGAATATCAATGATAGTTCTTGTAACTTATCAAAAGAAACTGTTTTGTCCTCTCCGGCTATATGAACCAATGCAAATAGAATAATCAAAGGATTAACTTGCTCTATAGAAATTTCATTGAATGAATACTTTCCTTCGTTCTCACGGAGAAGACCTAATTCTAACAAAATACTCGCATATTCTTCGTATCCTTTCGGACTTGTCGGTGCAAGATAGTTCTGCAAAAGCACTCTTATGTCCTTCTTTACAGTATTTTCATTAAACACGTTTTTTTGTTCAGGTACATTGCACTTTCTTTTGATAAATGAAAGAACTTGTTCTTTATCAAACTCTTTCTTCTCACGTTGCAAGTCAACAAAAAACAGACGATAAATACTTGAAACCGCTGTCACTACTAACATATAGTGAAGAATCCATAGGGTGGCGTTATCTTCGGCATAAGGATCTCTTCCATCTCTATCATCAAAGAGATAATGAGCAATCTCCGTTGCCTCGTCATCATTCAAAAGACCAAATGCCCTCAGCCAAAATCTAATTGATTGAACCATGTTTTTGCCGACACCGAGTTTTACGACAGCATCAGGGTCTGTAAATCTATTACGGTCAACCAAATAATCATATCCCTTCTTTAGCCACATAGACTTACAAGGAAATGATTCGTGACCAGAAAAACAATATCTCATTTTATCAATATTTTTAGTGTTTAGTATTATGAAATAGATTTTCTAATTCTCTCATTTTTTCTATCAATTCTTCGAACGATGGTTTCTCTCCATATATCATAGACGATTGCATGTCCTTGTAATCGTTGTACCAATCGTCCATAACATCATCGGGAGGTAGCAACCTTATGCGTTTGCGAATGTCGGGAGTATAATCCACCCCACTCATGCTTGTGAATAATTCACGATGATGGTGGATTGTATTCCAAAGTTCATCGTTGGCAATCGCCCGTGCCGCAATGTCAGTGCTCATCATTTGTGCCAAGTCATACAGATGGCGGGATTTGCGATTGGCTTCTCTTGAAGTTTGAGATGAAAAAAAGTTCATGCAACAAAAATGCCTTTTCTAAGAATGTTTTCTCTGCCAAGGCTGTGGGTATCACAACCTGCTTAACTATCGTGCTAATAGGTAATGCGTCTTCTACAATGCTTGTTACCGTTGCTTCTGCTGTGGGTTCGAGCAAGGAACGAGCACCAACCTCCAGTTTTACCTCTGAATGCAAATAAGGTAAATCTTCATCGAAAAGAGACCTGTAACGAATGTGTATCACTCTTGGCTCCGGGTATGTCCCATCACCTTCACCGTCAGGGTCAGCTTCCACTAACAGCCATTTCTCCATACCTGTTTCAGTAACCGCCCTTTGTAATGACTGGCAAAGTTCGTCACGCACAAAGATGGAAGAAGCCTTACGTAGCCGTTTGATTTGCTTTTTCGTCAAATCTCCCTCAAATCCCCAAATGGACGGGTCAATGGCCAAGTCTATGTCTTCGGAAAAACGTCGTATCACTTTCCATACCTTACTAAGAGATGTTCCGCCCTTGAATACAAGATGGTCTGCTATAGGTAATGAGAATACCATTTGTAATACTGCCGTTACCCATAAGTCCTTTTCTACAGCTTGTACAGGCAAGCCTGTTTTATTGGCTGTTTGGGTAAACACCATTTGCTGTTGTTCCTTGGATAGTTGGAAATAATTATTCATACGCTTGTCTTGTAAAGGTTCTTATCCATGCTGGCATAAGTGCCTCATCTGCCAGCACGTTCTCTTTTTGCTCTTTCTGAAGCACATTCTTAATTTGCTTGGCTATATCGTCGGTTATATTATCTTTCCCTACTTCTTTTAGGGCAAACGTAACCAGCATTGCAAGTGAATTTGTGAATGAAAGATTCTTGGGAGTCGTGTATTTGAACTGTATCGAACGACCATTTCCAAGGCTTACCTTGCGTGGTGCACCGTCTGTCAGATAAACAATATTCATAGGCACTTGAGTAGATATACCCAATTTGTTCAGCGCATAAATACCAGTCGGCACAATACGTGCCTTATCCCTGCGGGCTATCATCTCAGCAATCTGTTCTATGGATGGCATCAATATGCCAAGTCCCAAGACCGTATCAATCTCAGGATATAAATATATACCTCTTGCCAAACGGATGATATCACCTTTTGCAGTCAGTCGTTCAAGACTTTTGCCAATAGCCTTTACTTCACCGTATGACGTAAAATCAGAAGGAAAGAAGATGCTTCCTCTTCCTTTGGCTTTAATAGCTGTCAAAATATTCTCTTCTATGCTTGCCATCACGTTCTGTTTGTCGCAAAATTATAAATTATTTGCGACAACTCCAAGGCTTGGGTAAAATATGAGGTATTAATTAACATTACATGCTGAGATGCTATAGTCAAATGGATTTGATGGCAACATTCACTCCCTAATTCTGCGTAAACAATGCGTAAACAAACGGTTTCAGTTAGGGGGATTTAGTGAGTTCCATAGGAAATAGAGAAATACGTAACTGGTTGAATTTCAATAAAAATTGCGATAACAAGCTATCGCAGAATATCATCTTATCGTTCTCATAATCAGGGGGTCCCAGGTTCAAGCCCTGGTGGAACCACAAAAAGTCTTTCTGCAGAATTCTGTGGGAGGACTTTTTGTATTACAGGTTACCTATACATTTTTTCAGAGAATCGCTCCAGAGAGGTATGGATATACCGAATGCTGTCTTGAATTTTGTCTTGTCGAGGACAGAATACATAGGCCGGACGGCCTTGCTCGGATAAGCGTCGCTGCTGCATGGGAATATCTCGCAGGACGTGTTGCCTGATAATTCAGATATTTTTCTTGCAAAATCATACCAGCTGCACGAGCCTTCATTGCTGTAGTGGTATATCTCGTTTCTCTCATATGGATTGTTCGGTGAACGGGTGGAATAGTCGTCCATGATGGAACAGATGGCCTCTGCAAGGTCAAGAGCATAAGTTGGGGTGTCGATCTGGTCTGAAACGACATTTATTCTGTCTTTGCTGGAGAACAATCTGAGCATGGTCTTAAGGAAATTCTTTCCGAACTCGCTGTAGAGCCACGCTGTGCGTAGTATCACATAGTCGCATCCGGAAGCTGTTACGGCCTTTTCTCCGTCCAGTTTGGTGCGTCCGTATATACTTGAAGAAGAACAGCCGTCTTTTTCGGTATATGGGCGTTCGTGGAGCTGCCCGTCAAAGACATAGTCTGTGGAGATGTGTATGAGAAGTGCTCCAGCCTCCTTTGCTGCAGCTGCGAGGACTCCGGGAGCTGAGGCGTTGATTGTGGCGCAGAACTCAGGCTCATCTTCTGCCTTGTCTACCGCTGTGTAGGCAGCGCAATTGACTATGACGTCTATGTCATTGTCCTGTATTGCCGTCCTTACAGCTGCGGCATCAGTGATGTCGAGTATGGCAGTATCCTCTCCAGAGGCATGTATAATGTCAGAAAAGATGAACTTATCCCGGCGGGATGGGGCAATCAGCCTCATCTTGTTCCCTAACTGTCCGTTGGCACCTGTTACCAGAACATTCATGTCAGTACAGTGATTCGTTATAGTCAAATGGCAACTCTATGTCTTTCAGACATTGTTTTTTCTGTCTTTTTCTGAAAGAATGACCTCCGCTGCAGGGATGCGCCAGTCAATGCCCAAATCCGGGTCATCCCAGGCGATGGATCCTTCGTGTCCAGGCGCATAGAAATTGTCGCATTTGTACTGGAGCACTGCCTCATCCGAAAGCACAGCAAAGCCGTGTGGTATGAATATCTGCAGATGATTTTCTGCGGAAAGTTCTATCGCAACATGTCTGCCGAAAGTAGGAGAGCCTTTGCGGATGTCTACAGCAACGTCGAGTATGGAACCTTTCACTACCCGTACGAGTTTACTTTGACTATGTGGCGGCTTTTGGAAATGCAGCCCTCTCACGACATTGCGTCTGGAACAGCTTTCGTTATCCTGAATAAACCGGATGTTACGGATATTTGTGCAGAATTCCCTTTCGGAGAACGATTCGAAGAAATATCCCCGGTTATCTTCGAAGACCTTTGGCTTGATGATCAGAACATCATCGATACCGGTTTTAATGTATTCCATGTGGCATCCAGTGGTTTAAAAAGCAAAAGGACCGCTGTTGCGGTCCTCTTTTGGAGCGGAAAACGAGACTCCACCCAACAGTCATCAATTACTTCATTATCAGACACGTACTTTGTGGCACGCGTGGTATCAGTCGCAAATATAGAAATACATTGCCAATCTTACAACACAACATTTCATCTCATCATTAATATTTCTGCACAGAACACAATATTCTATTTTTCGGCCTGAAGTTCTGGTTCCGGAGATCATTTTCGATGGAATATTTTGAGTTAAAATATTATACTGTTTTCAGGCCTCTGAAGAGTCGATTCGTCCGGAGTCAACAGCAGAAGGCGATGGAATATTTTATGATAAAATATTTGTCTGTTGCATCTGGGAACCAATATTACTTCTCCTGTATCAATGTAACCTAAAAAGAGGATGTGCAACAAAACCATAGCTCCAATAATCTTTCTATCAAGATTAAAGTGATACAATATCTGTTCTGACACAATGAAAACTATTGGTATCTTCAATATGGCATTGTTATGTATGTGTTCCAGATTTTTCCATTTCTACAAGAATTTGTTGGGGTCTTATAGACCTCTTGTTAATCCGGAAAAATCCGGAACACAACTGTTTATCATGACACTGATTTGAACTCTGTTATTGCATCACAACAATCCTTCGTACTTGCTTTGACTTCCTTGGTCTTGAGGTATTCCTTCAGAGAGCGAACTGTTATGCTGATGTTGTTAGATGTCATCTCAGAGAGACACAACTGTATATCATATTTCTTCTTTTCTTGCTTGATAATCTTATATCAATAGTTCGTTAATTTTATAAAAGTTACCCAGCGTTTCTAACGCCGTAGAATAAAAGTTCTTTGAAATCAGTGTTATTTAAACGTCTGTTCGCATGTTTTGCGGACATGGAATTAAATCGATTCAGCATTGCAGCATTGTGCATCATGGTTTTAGTCGCACCGACGGAAAGATTATATCCTTCCTTGTATGCATAAGCCCTGGCGACATTGACAGATGAGAGCGAGGCATTGAAGGCAAATGATATTGCCTCCTTGTTCCTGGCCTGACAGTGGGTAAGTCCCATGAACTGCTTGCCATCACGATAGACAAACTCCAACTGGAACCTTGTTCTATAGATGTCAAAGATGTCCTTAGCTGACTTGGTCAGGTCTGTGCTGAAGAAGACCTTTCGTGTCTGACGCTTCTTGTCAGCATCAATGTAATCTACAATGACGACACGGACTTCACGACCAAGACAGACAGCCCACACATCAGCAGTGTAGAGTTTGTAAGTCTGGTTGTCGTCAGTTGAAGTCTCTTCACGAAAGACGTTCATATCGAGTTCTGCAAGGTTGACTTTGCCTGCAAACTTTTGATGGCGACCTTTCTTGCCTGTCTTTGGACCACGGTAGATATACTTGAGATTGACATCATCGCGAAAGCGGCTTATGATGTTAAAGCCCAGAGATATAGCTCCGGACACAAAGCTCTCTTTTGAGAAGTATGCATCGGCTACGATGGTATTGCAGATAGACAAGAGCTGCTTTGCGTTACGAGACAGCACCCTCAGGTACCAGCCTGTGAGAGAATCCGGGTCTTTCATACCTTTAGTGCATTTGGGCTTGCGGCCTCTGCGTTTCTCAGTAAAGGTCTGTTATGCTTTAAGGAATACAACATCCTTAGCGTCAGCATCTATTGCAGACAGTCCGAGGAACTCCAGTCCTCGCTTCATTGCAGATGCGCATCCGGACCAGAACCAATCCAAGCCAGGAGTCCTCTTTCCAGATTTTGGAACGAAGCAAGGATCAATGGCAATCGCAATGCGATTCTTTGACATGGTATTCACAAAGTATTTGTTGAACGTCATCCAGTCAAACGACTTCTTGAAGTTCTGACGGAACCGGCTCTCACATGAGCGTCCGCACCTCGCCATCTGGGTGAAGTTCATGCGTCCTGAAGATGTAAGATAAAGTTCCATGGTCTCTATGATGAATGTACGGAAAGATTTGCTTAAATTTGCCACGCTTGATAGGGCGTCTTCTATTCGCTCTGCAAGCTGGGTAAGGGGCTTGATGATCATCGGTCTAACTTGTTTTGTGGTGATTACTAAGTTAGTGGTTATCAAGCACTTGTCTAAATTTTCTAAGCATTATTTCCTTAGTTTTTTAACACTTTTTTCAGTCTTTTGTTTCGGTTGCTCCGCTGGTGTCGCAAGACCCCATTGACAGGCTATTATAGGTGTAAGTAATTGAAAATTATATAGTTTTTAAATTTTTAACGATATATTGATGTTCGGATTTGTGTTAAAAATTATCCAGGGGTCTCCCGGTTGTGGAATCCGGAGCCGGAATGGAACGTATAATCAAAGCAAGCTTTGCTTCTGCTCTCGACTTTTGCTATATTTGCAATCGCATATTGCGGCGAGGATGATTGTTTACTATCGGTTTTTGCGATAGCAGGTGTAGAAACAAACAATTACAGGAGCTTTGGACGGCCTGTGCATTGCTATAACTTTGCATCAGGAAATTAAAATGAAAAAGTAATGAAAGCTTTAATCATCATCGCAGTGTGCCTGGCATGCGCTTTCGTCTTGCACATAGCAGAAAAATTCTACAGCATGAGACATGAGAAAGTGCAGATACCTATTGAAGATGAGGACGGACTCCGTGAGGCTATACGCATTTACAGGGATCTGGACGACTGAATATAGAATTTGATATGGAACTGAGACAGCTGAAATATTTTGTCAAGACTGCGGAGACGCTTAATTTTTCGGAAGCGGCGAAGGCTTCGTTCGTTACACAGAGCACCCTTTCGCAGCAGATAAAGCAACTCGAGCAGGAACTTGATACCGCCCTTTTCGTCCGTGACAGCCACAGTGTTGTCCTGACTGAAAGCGGGGCGCAGCTGCTGCCGTATGCCAAGCAGACCCTGCAATGCGCAGGGGCCTGCATTGACCGCGTGCGCGACCTCAAGGAAATGCTGTCCGGCTCCCTTAACATAGGAATAACATATTCATTTGCCCCGATTCTGACGGAGACGGTGCTTGAGTTCATGAAAGTCCATCATAGGGTCAAGCTCAACATCTGCTACAAGACGATGGAAGAGCTGATTGAGATGCTCAAAAAAAGAGAGCTGGACTTCGTGCTCGCATTCAAGCCCTCCGCAGTGCATGAAGAGATTGAGTCTCATATATTGTTTGACAATAATCTCTCTGTCATCGTGAACGCGCATCATCCGCTTGCGGAAAAGGAAAGCGTGACTCTTGCCGACATACTCCCACACGGGATAGCCATGCCCGCGAAGGGGCTTCAGGCAAGGAACGCATTTGACATGCTCTTCCCGGATGCGGAAAAATCGTTGAGCATACGTGTGGAGCTGAATGAAGTGAACGTTCTTCTGGACATCGTCCATGGAAGCAACCTGCTCACGATTCTTTCAGACGCCACCGTGCACTCGTTCCCCGGTCTGACGGCAATTCCGATAGAAGTGCCCAGGAACACCATGGAAGGATGCGTGCACACTTTGCGCAAGTCTTACCGCAAACGTGCCGCGGAAGAGTTCATAATGATGCTCAGCGAATCTGTGTCAGTCAGGAAAAGGGCCAATTACTGGCTTAAGTAATGGAATTTTTAGACAGTCTTTTTGAAGGCGTTGAAGGCTCCTGGAGCGGGGGCATCGCGCATATAATGATAATATTGTCGGTCGTAATAGCCTTGGGAAAGATTCTGGGCAGATGCAAGATCTGCGGAATCTCCTTCGGTGTGACCTGGGTTCTTTTCGTGGGCATCGTGTTCGGTCACTTCGGCCTGACGATAAACCCTAATCTGCTGCATTTCATGAAGGAGTTCGGCCTCATCCTATTCGTATATTCCATAGGCTTGCAGGTGGGACCGGGCTTCTTTTCGAGCTTCAAGTCGGGAGGGCTTCCTCTCAATATGCTCGCATTGTTTGTCGTTGCGGCAGGCGCGGCGGTCACTTTGGGAATCCATTGGCTGACAGGCACTCCTATCACTGCATCAGTGGGCATAATGTCCGGAGCTGTGACCAATACTCCTGGACTCGGTGCCGCACAGCAGGCTTATTTTGATACAGTAGGCTCTTCTGCACCTGACATTGCCTTGGGATACGCCGTGGCATATCCGCTTGGTGTCATAGGATGCATAATGTCTTTCATTCTCATAAGGATGTTTTACAAGACTTCTCCCACAACATCCTCAAAAGGCCTTTCTGGGGTGGTCGAAAAGTATGTCTTTGAGAAGGAGGCTGATGCTTCAAAGAAAAATTACGTGTCGCGCAAGATATTGATTTCCAAGTCAAAGCTGAACGGCATGACATTGGAGAAGCTTGATTTTCCGGACCATCTCGGGGCGACTGTGGTGCGCATCAACCGTTCCGGAGTGGAACTGGCTGCCACACCTCATACGAGACTCAGCTACGGAGACCTTGTTACTGTGGTGGGAAGTGAAAAGTCTGTGGCAGCTGTAGAGAAAGTGCTCGGCAATTCACTTAAGCGCCTCGACCAGCCGAACCTTATCCCGATTTTTGTTGGAATTGCGCTCGGATGCATACTCGGAAGCATTCCTATAGCCTTCCCTGGCATTCCGCAGCCTGTGAAGCTCGGCCTTGCAGGAGGACCGCTCATTGTGTCAATCCTCATCAGCCACTTCGGTCCTCGCTTCAAAGTCATAACTTATACTACAACAAGCGCCAATCTTATGCTGCGTGAAATAGGCATAGCTCTTTTCCTTGCCTGCGTGGGCCTTGAGGCCGGTGAGGGGTTTGTCGAGACCATCGTCCACGGAGGCGGATTGAGCTGGATATTCTATGGCGCCCTTATCACTCTGATTCCTGTGCTGCTTGGAGGAGTTCTCGGAAGATTCGTCTTCAAGGTTGACTATAACACGCTCATCGGTGTGCTAGCCGGATCATGCACAAATCCTCCGGCTCTTGCTTTCGCCAGCGAGCAGGACAGGTCAACTGAGGCTGCGTCTGTAGGATATGCTACTGTGTATCCATTGACCATGTTTCTCAGGGTCCTTGTAGCCCAGCTTCTGATTCTTCTGTTCCTATAGTCGTATATTACGGAACATCCGGCCCGATTCTGCCCGGGCTTTTATGAGGGTGCCCAAAAAGTAAATTTTTGCTCACCCTCAATCGTTTTTCTTTGAAAAACTGACCTTATCAACCCCCGAAAACTTAGTTTACTGCTCGCTACAAAAAGCCCACCGGGCTATTTTGTTATTCGCTCACGACCTTTTAGGGGTGTTTCGAGCCTCCGGCTCGGTCGCATCGCGACTTTTAATCAGCCACATATTATGCCTCAGGGATTATTTCTGCCTGTCAAAAAGCATGGCGAATACCGTAAGCAAAGGGAAAATCTCTATACGTCCGAGGAACATGTCGAGAGTGTATATCAGTTTTGCCGCTGCAGGCTGGGCTGAATAGTTGCCCATGGTGCCGAGCACGCCTGTTCCAGGGCCTACGTTGCCGAGTGAGACGAGCGTCGCGGAATATGCTTCCGATACCTCCACTCCGCAAAGGAGGACTGCTACAAAGGAAAGCAGATGTACGAATATGTACAGCACAATGTACATGAATACGGCAGAGACCGCTTCCTCTGATATGAATGACTGCCCGATTTTGGTCCTGAAAACTGATGACGGATGCAGGCGTCTCTTGAAGTCTCCAGAGAGTGACTTCAGTGATATGTACATTCTGTCCGCCTTGATGCCTCCTGTAGTGGAGCCTGAGCATCCGCAATGGAAACCTGCAAAGAGCAGGAGCGCATTGGCAAGCATCGGCCATGCAGCATTGTCGCTTTGTCCGAATCCTGTGGTGGTCAGGAAACTTATGGTCTGGAACGAGGAGTCAAGCAGAGCCTTGCCCCATGAATTGTAGCCGCCTTGGAATTTCAGCACCAGCATTATTGCCAGGGACAGCACGGCTATCACGCCAAAATAGTACCGTGTTATCGGGTGGCTCAGAGGCTTGGGGGAGCGTGTCGCAAAAACGGAATATATGACTCCGAAATGCATGGCTGACAGGGCCATGAAAATCATTATTATGATTTGCACCGGTACGGAGCTGAAGTGCATGATGGAGTTGTTCTTGGTGCTGAATCCTCCTGTTGATACGGTGCTGAACGAGTGGTTCACCGCATCGAAGAGGGACATTCCTGCGACTTTCAGGCAGATTGTCTCCGCTATGGCAAGCCCGAGATAGACTGTAGTTATGACTGTCACCGTCTTTCCTGACTTGTACCTGTAGCCCTCTTTCGAAATGGAAGACAGCTCAAGATTGGACAGCTTGAGCTTGAACGGGCTGGAATCAGGCATGATCAGAAGCAGGAATACAATTACTCCGAGACCTCCGATGAAATGTGTGGATGACCTCCAGAAAAGAAGCCCCTTGGGAAGGGACTCTATGTCTGTAAGTATTGTGGAGCCTGTCGTAGTGTATCCGGACACGCTTTCGAACCATGCGTTCACTATGGTAAATTCACCTCCCCAGAGGATATATGGCAGCATGCCGAAAATGAATGAGAGCAGCCATGACATGACTATCGTCAGAAAGCCGTCCTGAAGCGAACTTCGAGGAGTCTCTCTGACGAAAATGAACGGGAATGCTCCGGCAATAAGGGTCACGATGCCGCTTATCAGGAGCGGAGTGAATCCTGAATCAAGACCGTATAAAGCCGAAACGCCTGCCGAGATGAACATGAACAGGGCATTTATCAGCAGTGCCTTGCCTATGTTTGCCGATATGGATTTTACATTCATTGCATGTCTGCTTCATTCCGGGTTTCCGGCTCTTCCGTGCTCTCCGGCTTGTTTTCCTGCCTGCGTACAATCAGTATCAGGTTCTCGCTGTTCAGCCTTATCTTGAGCCATTGTGTAAGCCTTATCCTCTCCTGGTCGGAGAAGTCATTTGAAACGTCTGCAACCACAAGGACACAGTGCTCAGGCAAGGTGCTTCCATGCTGTACATTTGCACCGGAAGTTATGCAGATATTGCCGACAGAAGGGTAGGAGCTTGTGATTTCCTTTGCAACTTGCAGGTAAGGAACTTCCTCGCCCTTTGCCTTGCGCAGCTCGTCCTCAAGCATGCGTATCTTCTCGTCCCTCTTGGCTATTTCCGCATCCATCTTGTCGTAAAGGCTCTTTATCACTTCAGTGTCGCTGCCTTTGCGCTCGGTCGTGTGCTCGCTTATTATTATGTTCTTGGATTCAAGGCCGTATTCCTTTGCAGCTTCGTAAAGATTGTTCCTTCCTGTCTCGCTCAACGGCTCTCCGGTCATGAAGATTTCCACTTTCGACCCGTCACTGTGGCTGAAGCTGTAGTCGTATATGAAACTCTTTTCTATGCTCTTGTGGCTTTCAACGAAAGCGGTGGCCTTTTCCTCAAAGTTGTTCTGCTTGACAAGCACTATGGCTGACCATACGCTCGGGATTATGAACGCGATGATGAGCAGCGAGATGAAAGTCTTGGTCCTGCGCTTCATCTTCTCGTTAAGGAATTCAGTCTGGTGGAAGCGCAGGTATTTCACCATTATATATGTGGCCAGCGTGATGAAGGTGCAGTTTATCACGAACAGGTAAAGCGCTCCGAAAAAGTGTGGCAGGTTTCCGCTTGCGAGCCCGTAGCCTGCCGTACAGAGAGGAGGCATGAGGGCTGTGGCGATTGCCACTCCGGAGAACACTGTTCCCTTGTCCTTGCGGCATTGCTCAAAGATGCCTGCGAAGCCGCCGAACAGGGCTATTATTACATCGAAAATAGTCGGATTTGTCCTGGCGAGCAGCTCTGTAGGATTGGTGAGGCTCAGAGGTGTTATGAGAAAATACACCAGTGACACGCAGAGGCTGATGCATACCATCACCAGCAGATTCTTGGCCGCAGACTTGAGCAGTGGCACGTCATTGGTGCCCAATGCCAGTCCGAGTCCGAAAATCGGTCCCATGAGAGGGGAGATGAGCATTGCGCCGATTATGACCGGTATGGAGTTCACGTTCAGTCCTACCGATGCGATAATGATTGCCACGGCCAGAATCCATGCGTTCGGCCCTCTGAAAAAAATGTTGCTGCGGATAGCCTTTTCAGCATTCTCCGTGTCCATGTGTCCGTTCAGATCGACTATGCTGCGTATCTGCTGGAGAGTATTGTCTATAAGTCCCATGTCCGTTCAAATTGTTTCGGTTTATTTTTATGGCAGGCCCGCATCAGAACGGGAACAGCATAGGCAGTACGAATATCATCACGATGCCCATGATTATCTGCAGCGGAAGACCGACCTTTATGAAATCCATGAATGTATATTGTCCGGCCGGCATGACCAGAGCGTTTGGCGGTGTCGAGAATGGGGAGGCGAAGCACATGCTGGCGCCTACCGTTACGGCAAACAGGAACGGAACCGGATTGACTCCTACCTGAAGCGCGCACTGCAGGGCAATCGGTGCCATCAGCACGGCCGTGACAGTGTTGCTTATGAAGATTGTCATGATTGAGGTCGCGAAATATACTCCTGCGAGAAGCAGCCTCGGCCCGCTTCCTCCGAGACCGTCAACAATGGCGTTTGCGAGAATCTCGGACACACCGGTCTTCTCGAGGGCCAGGGACATCGGCAGCATGGCGGCGAAAAGGACTATCGTTTCCCAGTTGATTGTCTTGTATGCGGCTTCCACGTTGCGGATGCATCCCGTTATTATCATCATTACGGCTGCAAGGAGCACCGCTGTGACCGGCGCTACCGGAATGCTGTCCACGACCATAAGGAGTATCATGGCAATCATTATCACGGCCGCGATTGGGGCCTTGTGGTCTAGCGTCACCTTTGCCGCTTCCTTCAGAGGCTCTCCGAGTACAACCCAGTTGCTCGACTCTTTCCTCAGGCGCGCAATGTCTTTCCATTGTCCCTGCACAAGGAGCACATCCGAACTGTGTATTTTCTCTTCTCCCAAATCGTGCAGGAGATAGTCCTGCTTGCGCCTGATGCCAAGTACATTGACACCGAACTTGCTTCTGAATCCTGCGTCGGTGATGGTCCTGTTTATCATTGAGGATGACGGCATTATGAGAATCTCCGCCACTCCGATGTCATAGAAGTCCATTGAAGCCCCGCTGCCGTTCCCGTGCACAATCTCGTCAGTCCTGTTGTCGAGAAGGGCGAGAGAATAGTCTTCGGCGAACTTGCTTATCATCTCCGGGTCTCCCGAAAGATAGAGAACGTCTCCGTGCTGCAATACGAGGTCTGGAGCCACGAGCTGTTGGTTTACGGTTCTCACGAACCTGTTGTGACCGGCACTGCGCCTAAGCTCCAGCACATTGATTCCGTATTTGCGCCTCACATCAAGCTCTACCACGGTCTTTCCGGCTGCTGACGACTTCTCATCCTTTATATGTACGCGGAACAGGTTGTCACTGATTCCGTACTCATTCACAAGCTCCTTGAGTGACTTGGACGATTTCTTGTCTTCCCTTGACTTTTCCTTAGGAGTGAGGAATATCTTTGTCAGCGGCATGAGAACAAGTATGCCCACTGTAAGTGTCACAAGGCCTACGGGAAGGAACGAGAAAAACGAAAGCGGCTCGTATCCTGCGTTTGTGAGGGTGTCCTGGATTATGAGGTTCGGCGGAGTACCGATAAGCGTCATCATTCCTCCCATGCTGCTGGCAAAGGCAAGAGGCATGAGGAGCCTTCTTGGCGATGTGCCTGCGTTTGCGGCCATGCTGACAACTATAGGGAGCATCAGCGCTACGGTTCCTGTATTGCTGACAAAGGCCCCGATTGTTCCGGTGACGAGCATCACAAGGAGAAACAGCCTGGTCTCGCTTGTCCCGGCGAAAGCCATTATCTTGCTGCTTATCATCTTGGCGAGACCTGTCTGGAAAATCGCTCCTCCGACAACGAACAGGCCGACCATCATGATTACAACTGAGTTTGAGAAGCCTGAGAGAGCTTCTTCCGGAGTAAGTATCTGGCAGAGCAGCAAGGCCAGCAGGGCGCATAACGCAACCAGGTCTGAACGGACTTTCCCGCTGACGAAAAGCGCCGCAGATATAAGCAGGATTACAAGTGTGGCAATCATATAAGCTACTGTTAAGAATATATCCTTTAAAAATCCGCGCCCGCACATGCAAAAAACAGACCCGTGGTGCGGCTCTTTTTTGCGCAGTCGCCGAAAACGCACAAAGATACTGCTTAAAATCAAAAGAAGCGCTCATGACGTGGAAAAGTTTTACGGAGTCGCCATTAAGTGTTACCTTTGCGCCCTGTAATGCAAGGCCGGAATCGCCGGCCTTTTTAAATGGATTTTCTTGAATGAAATACGATGTGTGCAAACTTGGTTCCCGATATGGGGCTCTTCTCAGATTGGGCCTGCCGATAATGGTCGGGCAGCTTGGAGTCATCGTGCTCAGTATCGCCGACACTATGATGGTCGGCCGCTATGGGACAGATGAACTTGGGGCTTCGGGATTCGTGAACAACATGATGAACCTTGTGATTGTATTCTCCACCGGTTTTTCATACGGGCTTACCCCTGTAGTAGGCAGCCTGTGGGGCAGGAATGAGCATGCCTCCATAGGACGTGTCCTCAAGAACGCGCTGTGCATCAATTCTCTGGCAGCCTTTGTGCTGATGGCTATGATGTATGTCCTGTATCTGAACATGCATCGTCTGGGACAGCCGGAGGAACTTCTACCTCTTATGCGTCCTTATTATCTGGTGCTGCTGGCATCACTCCTCTTTGTGCTTCTGTTCAATGCTTTCAAGCAGTTTGCGGACGGCATAACTGATACTGTCACACCGATGTGCATCCTCTTGGGAGGGAATGTCCTGAACATAGGAGGCAACTGGGTCCTTATAAACGGGTATATGGGATTTCCTGAACTGGGGCTTCTCGGTGCCGGAATCGCAACCTTGGCCTCGCGCGTGCTTATGGTAGTTGTCTTTGCCGGGATATTTTTCTTTTCCGGGAAATATGCCGTCTATAGGAAAGGTTTTGTGCAGAGCAGGCTGAACCGTGATGACTTGATGCTTCTCGGAAAGATGGGCATGCCGGTGGGACTTCAGATGGGAATGGAGACGGCTTCTTTCAATCTCAGCACAATAATGGTCGGATGGCTCGGGACCGTGGCTCTTGCTGCCCATCAGGTCATGCTTACCGTTGGACAGCTCGGGTTCATGATGTATTACGGAATGGCTGCGGCAGTGGCTGTACGCGCAAGCAGCTTCTGCGGGCAGGGTGACAGGGAAGGAGTCAGAGTGACCGTAAGCTCCGGCTTCCATATAATCCTTGTCATGGCTGCTGCGGTTTCCGTGTTGATGCTGGCATTCAGGCATCAGGTCGGGGCGCTCTTCACTGATAACGGGCAGGTGATTGCTGCTGTAGCCCAGCTTGTGATTCCTTTCGTGATTTACCAGTTCGGTGACGGGATGCAGTGCAATTATTCCAATGCATTGCGCGGAATAGCGGATGTCAAGATGGTCACATTATATGCTTTCATTGCATATTTCGTCATTTCGCTTCCGGCAGGCTGGTTCTTCGGTTTTGTATGCGGCATGGGATTGACCGGCATCTGGCTTTCTTTCCCTCTCGGGCTTACCAGTGCCGGCCTTATGTTCATGCTGCGTTTCAGAAAATCTGTCAGGAAACTGGCTTAAAGGCTTTCCATGAATGACTCGAAAAGGGCCTTGTGGTGACCGGGGAATACCACATGGTGATTTCCGATAGGGTTGCTGAGGAAATAATTCCTGCATACATCTTTGTCGGCCACGTTGAGCACAATCTGCGTGCGGCACAGGTCCTTTTCGCTCAGATTGTCAGTGAGGCTGGCCTGGCATGCGAAATGGCGCGACAAGTCTCCCGAAACTTTGAATATGGTCACGTCTCCGGTCGGCAGGCAGCCGCAGATGGCCACTCCGATGCCGGACTCGAAATGGGTGTTGAAGCCGTATCGGCTTACCATATTCAGAGGAATGGTGCAGTGTGCGATTACCATTTCACCGCTCTCAGGGTCTATGCGTGAGGGGTTGGACTGGAAGCCGCATACTCCTGTCAGGGCGTTTCCTATTGCCATTGAGAGCAGGGCAGGGACGTCACCCTCGCAGCCTGCCGGTATGCCTTCGCTTCCGAGTATCGCAAGAGCGAGGCAGCCTGTATTGCCTACAGCTGTCAAAAGGTCGAAGCATCTGAGTGTGAGTCCGGAAAGATTATATTTGGCCACAATCTTTTTCAGTGCGGCATATATGCTGAATGCACCGTCTGCATATTGGGCGAGCGCCTTAGGGGCGCATGAATCGAATTTTTCCTTGACTTTCAGTGCCTGCTCCGGAAGATTTCCGCATGAGGCGGCCTTGATTTCACAAACAAGCTCTTCAATCGGAATCTCGACAAGGTTGATCTCGAGTTTCGCGCTGATGGCCTTTGCGTCTGCATGGCTTGATATGAGCCAGTCCGAAGGCTGTCCCACAACTCCCAGGTTGGTGCCGGACAGTGATTTGCGGGCAGCCTGCACTTTTGAAAGCATGCTGAGCCTTTCTGCTATGTATTCCACTGCGCCGTGTATGATTTCGCCCGAGCGGCCCTGCTGCCTGAGGAATGAAAGGATTTCCATGGATGCGGCCAATGAGTTGCTCTTGCCGGAAGTGAGGATGTGCACATGGCCTTTTATAAGAGGGAATACTTCCCTGAAAAGGCCTTCCGTTCCTCCGGTGCGCACATAAATCACGTCAAGGTCATGCGAGCCGAAATCCGAGAAGTCCGGTCCCCTGAAAATGAATTCAGTGCCAAGTGATGATTCTATGTCCTTTATGAATGCGGCTGAAGAACCGTTTACGGCAGCTTCGTCATGAAGCGGCGATGTCAGTGTGTATAATGCTATTCTCATTTGTTTGTATATTGTCCATGAATTATTTGCAGACCATTATGTCGAGTATCATGCTGTCCGTGTTCTGCATTCCCACAGAGCCGATGCGCCCGAGGTTACGTATCGTCTTCTCTATGCATTTCTCGATTATTCCGTCGTGCTCGGAGACGCATGTGCCTTCACGGGCAAGCACGGCAGATTGCAGCGCGCTTGAAACTCCCGAGGCCACTTTCATTGCGCAGCCCACCTTGGCGCCGTCGCATACCATTCCGGTAATGTTGCCAATCATATTCTTGATTGCCCAGCAGATTTGTTCGAACGAGCCTCCGCGAAGATACACCAGTCCGCATGCCGCTCCTGTAGATGCTATGACGCAGCCGCACAGGGCGGACAATTTGCCGAGATATCCCTTTATGTGAATCGCAATCAGGTGGCTCAGGACCAATGCCCTGGCCAGCTGGATGTCGTCAGTCCCGTATCGCAGTGAATATGCTATGACTGGCATCGTGACCGTTATTCCCTGGTTTCCGCTTCCGGAATTGCTCATTGCAGGCAGTGTGCATCCGGCCATCCTTGCGTCAGATGCCGCGGCAGTGAGCGACATTGCATAGCTTAGGAAATCATCCCCGAAGACCTCCCTGTTGCCGTGTGAACTTATGGCATGCCCTACATTCAGCCCGTAATTGCCTCGCAGCCCCTCTTGTGCAAGGGCAAGGTTCAGTGTCCGTGACTCCAGGATGAAGCTTATGTCATCGTAACCGACAGTCGTCGCAAACTGGTATATTTCTTTGACGGTCAGATGATAGTCGAGTGTGCTTCTCGTGTCGTCGCAAATGGTTTCCTTGCCGGTGCATCCACCTGACAGGACTTTCTCGTCGAAGCAGGTCTCCACTATATTGTCATGGTCGTCTTCTATCACCGCGCTGGCGCAATGTCCGCAGCAACCTTCCACGATGGCTTTCACATAGAGCTTGTGGTCCGTCTCCGCAAGGGCTACAGTCACTGCCTTTTCTTCCACCATGCGTTTTGCATTGGCAATTGAGGTTTCGTCAAGGTCGTGCAGTACCTCCAGGCCGTATGATGACCTTCCGCAGACTGCACCCAAGGCGGCCGCTATATGAAGACCTACCATGCCTGTGCCTGGGATTCCGACACCCATTCCGTTCTTCAAAATGTTTCCGCTCACTTCAGCCCTTATCCTGAAATCTGCGCCGATTTTGCGTGTGCCGCCGCACTTCTCCTCCAGGATTTCCGTCGCTTTGGCAACGGCAAGGGCCACGGCTATCGGTTCGGTGCATCCCAATGCCGGCTTGACCTCTTTTCTGATAAGCCCGATAATCTCAGCTTCGCGTTCTGTCATTGTCTGAAAAATTCAAAAGTTGCAGATATTATGCAGTCTATGCTGTCTTCTTCCTTGAGTGTCTCAATAGGGAAACCTATGCAGACCGTCCTGTATCCGTTTTTTCTGCTGCATACCGCTGCAGGAATGCCAGTGTCCGCATATCTCATCATCGTCTCTCCCGAACCTGCCGGTGCAATCCCGTCAGGAGCTTCCACACAATACGACTTTTCGTTCGGCTCAGTGTGGAAGGCCATTGTCCTTAGGCTGTCCGTCACTGTCATGCAATTCCTCTCAAATGCGACCTCTCCTGTCCTGCTTGCATTGTTCCTTACCCATTTGAACCCGAGCACGCCCTGGGCAAAGGCCTTTGTGCTCTCTGCAAGCCGGCTGTCCTTTACGGCAGGATAAACGCTGTCCCATATGTCTGTACCGATATGCGCTCCGCTCACAAGGACATTTCCTCCTTTTGATGTGAATGCGCGTATGGCCTGCTGAAGTTCTTGCGGGAAGACGGCAAAGGCGGCGCTGTCTGCCGCAGAAGGCACTGTAACCTGCTTCCCGCAGATAAGGTCCATGCTCCAGGCATTTTCCATGAGACTTGCTTCCGTGCAGAAAGCTTCGCTGCTGCATGAGAAGAACGGATGTCCGGCCTTCATTATGGCCTTTCCGTGAATATAAGGATAGTCGAATGTGTTGCCGATGAGTTTTTTCCCTGCATAAGACGACCAGCTGGCTCCGAATCCGGGATTGTCGTTTGAGAGCCATTGTGCCCCGCGCCTCATTTCATACATGTCACCTATATATGATATGTCGCTGATGTACGGGACGCCCCTGTCTATTTCATGTGTGAAGCCGCCATAGGACGGAGTGTCGAAGAATGCAGGTCCGCTTACCCTGCTGAAATTGTTTACGACAAGTACGGCCCTCCCGTCCGCATTGCCGGAAGGAATGCCTATGCACAATGCCTCAGAAGGGAAACTGATTCCTCCGTCGTTGTATGCGGCTATGCGGAAGCTGTATATGTGGCCGGGTTCAATGGAGACCTCTGTCCAGTTTCTTCCGTCTGTCTTGTGCGTCTCCCTGAGGACTTGGCCGGAGTCGAATGCCCCGTCATCAATGCGGGTGTACAGGATGTGCCCTTTCGCGCGTGCCGTCGGCTCGGCGGGGTCGGCTGTATCTTCCCAGCTGACAATTGCCTTGCCGTCATCTGCGGGGGAAATTGCCATCGAATGCACAGGAAGAGGCTGCACCTGATAGCGGCAACCGTATCTGTTGGAGAGATATTTCAGCATGCCCTTATATACGGCCCTGCACACTGTGAAGCGGAAAGCCGGGTCAAGGCCATATTTCATGTCTTCGAAATTCTGGTGGGACAGCAGTTCGAGAAGCATGGAAGGGGAGGACGGGGTACGTGACTCCCGGTATCCTCTGTCCCACAGTTCCCTTCTTGTCCATTCCGGATTATGCAGCATCCTGATGTCGTGCACTATCTGGCTTTGCACAAGGTCTGCATACTCCCTGCTTGCCATGCGGCTTTCCCCATCCGGCAGTGTCTCGCGTCCCTCTGACTTGAGGGTATATATCGCGAGCGTGCCTACTATGGAGTCGTCCGGGGTGACTCCTGCATCTGAATGAAAGCCAAGGGCAAGGTCAACGGGAATGCCTTTGCCGCTTCTTCCAGGGTTCATGCATGAGCCGCCGCTTATCCAGTCCACCCAGTCACCACGTGACATGAAGTCGTCCTTGTAGTCGTTGCACATGTCATTCTGGCTGTAAAGCTCTTTGTCAGCTCCTGACCATTGCAGGGAATATCTTGCCCCTTCGGCATAACGCGGCATTCCGGATATGCATGCAGTGGAATCGGCATCTCCGCGCGCTATGCACCCCATTCCTCCGCCGAACCGTACTGCGTCAGCAGTCACTACATTGCCTTTCTTGAATGAATGTCCCTGCGGGGTCCTGCTGCTCAGGCTGACATAGCCCTCCGTACCCTTGTCAAATTCGAAGGTGCCGAGATATGTCCACATTCCTCCGCCGATTCTCTGGTTTACGATGAATTCGCTTGTCCCGCCGAGATGGACTACGGTATAATGTGCCGCCGAGGTGCTTTCCGGAAGGCTTTTGTATGATACATATACTGCATATCTGCCTCTTTCCGGTATGTCTGGTCTCCATTCCGCCCTTGCGGCCTGGCCTTTTGTCTCGGATGAGATGCATGTGGCCTTGCGTGCCGTTCCCATAGAAAACGGGCTTTGTGTTCCCGTATATACAGGCTTGGCATCGGCGAATCCGCATCCTGCATCTTCCCATTTGCCGCTTTCCGCATATGCTGCGCTTCCGCGTCCTCCCAGGAGCGGGTCGTTATCTGATATTACTTCGGAGGTCTGGGTATCCCTCTCCCTCGGAAGCATTACGTATGCACCTGCATTCTCAAGCATCGGAACGAGAAAAGGAAGGACATATGCCGATGTATATAGGTCTTCGACAGTCGTGAAAAGGCAGGGACGCTGCCATTGCCAACGCTCTTCATTCGTGTCATAGTACATTCCATGGCTCTGCCACAATGCTATTGTCCTGCCGCTTAGTCCTTTGTCGAAAATCATCCCGTCTTTTTCACTGACAGGGCGCACATATCCTGACGGGGGAGACATCCTGCGCGGAGACGGTGACGGGTTTCCGCTGAAGCCGAGGGCTGGGGTCTCAAGTTTTTCCGGTGCGATGTGTTTGGTATATATCCCTCCTATGCTGTATCCCTGCCATTTGCGCGGGAAAAGCTGCTTGAGAGTTTTTCTGAACCATTGCGCGTCTCCTTCCCTGAGCGGATGGTCTCCAAGTGATTCTGTGAAATAGAAGTCGAGCGTCTTGCCTCTTTTCATTATGGCTTTTAGCCTGAGCTTGCCGTCAATGCCGCTGCGTTCGTTCAGGAGGACGCCAAGAGAGTCGCATGAGGGGCGGAAATCCCTGACAATAGCGCTTTGCGCAGAAACTTTTGCGCAGAAAAGCGTCAGGACAGACAATATGATGAGGACTTTTTTCATTTCTGCCTGTTTCATTTCCGCCTGCGCCTTGAATTGATGATTACAAATGCTGCTGTCAGCACGGCTCCTGCCGCAAGTCCTGCCATGTCAGCATAGAAGTCGTTTATGTCGTATGACCTGTACCCGGTCTGTCCCTGCATGATTTCGGTTCCGTATGCGAATGCCGCTCCCATGGCGGCGAGGACAGCAATTGTCAGGAAAGTTGTCCATAGGTTCTTCATGCGCGGCATGATGGACATGTATGCGAGGGCCGGAAAAGGCATGAACATGCAGAAATGTGCTATCTTGTCAGCCGGGATGCCCAGCCATACGGCAGGAATCTTGGGCAGGGAGTCTGTCTTCATAAGGCACAGCACTCCTACGGCCGCTATGTAAAGCAGGAACATTATCCTTGATATGCGTCTTGTGTCAAGTCTCATGCAGTTTCTATATTGTATTTTGCAAAATTACACTTTTTCATGATACTCCACACGCGGGTGTCACAGCATTTTTTCTATCCAATGGTACATCAGCAGAATCCTTTTGCGCATTATTTCCGTGTCAAGGGTCTGTGGCGTATCGCGTGTCTTGTTTGTGTTCATTGTTATGCCGGAGGTGAACAGGACTGCGGGTATCCCGTTGTCAACAAATACCCTCTGGTCGGAAAGGCGGTAGAACATATTTGTGAAGTTTTCGCTGCCGTAGTATGTCAGGCTTATGTCCAGGTCGATTGCGAACATCCTGTTGCATGCCTGGAGAAGTTCACGCTTGACCGGCTTGAGTGAATGCGTGCCGAGCATTATCATGAAGTCTTTGCGGTCCGGTCTCAGCGGTGACAGCGTGCTGCCTATCTGGTCAATGTTGACCATCAGGGAAATCTGTTTCCTTGTTATCACGGCCCCTGTCTGCGGGTCTTTCAGCTGCCCGTTCTCTATCATTCTCCAAAAGGCCTTGGAGCCTGCCATGTCAGCTTCCTTCCCGTCGAATGCCACGAAGATAATGTTGCTGTCGTGTGTCTTTCCGATTTTTCTCATTGCAGACAGCATCTTGGCGAGATTTATCATGGCGACTGTGCCTGAGGCGTTCGCGTCTGCACCGGGATACATCTTTCCGTTGAGGATGCCCAGGTGGTCAAAGTGCGCTCCCACTATCACATACCTGTCCCTTGAGAAATGTGTTGACCCGGGAAGCATGCCGATAATGTTGCGTCCGAAGGTGCCGTTGCCTGCATAAATCCTTCGGGCATAGCTGTCACCGAATTTCAGAAGCCCGGCCTGTGCGAAATGGCGCTGTATCCAGAATGCTGCCTCTACATTTCCGCGTGTCCCGGTGGCCCTTCCCTGGCATAGGCTGTCGCTTAGGAAACCTATCTGGGCAAGCAGCACCTGTGCGCTCACCATGCTCCTTGCAGCCTCGTGCTCACGTGTCCATGCATTCTGTGCGGCAGCCTGAGGCGGGGACACGAATATTGCGGCGCATATCGCAAATGCCATGGCCAGTATCGTGGCACATGCTTTTGCTGCATGTGTCCCGGCCTGTCCGTTGACATGATTTTTGATTTTTTTTGTCTGCATGCGCACAATAAATTCTTATCTTTGTAACTTGGCTTTTGATGTCCCGGCATAAGGGACGCCAAAATTAGGAAAAATAAGCAACAACAGGAAAAATATTTTCGATATGCATAGGGTAGTGTGGAAGTTTCTCGTTACGTTGTTCCTGCTTTCCGCGGGGGCACAGGGGCTTTTTGCGCAATATGACAAGGATGTGTTCTTCATGCGCGGAAGACAGGCGCTGGCTGACGGGAAATATGCACTCGCAATTGAGAATTTCAATGTTCTGTCGAGGCTTGACACGACCGATTACTGGAACTTCTTTTTCCGTGGCATAGCGAAATACAATCTGGGGGATTTGCGCGGGGCCAAAAGTGACTTTGACCGTTCTGTGCGCCATAATCCGGTTTTCACATCTGGCTATCATTACAGGGGAATCACCGAAAGCCGTTTCGGCAATTATGAGGCGGCCCTTGAAGACCTCCAGAAAGCCATAGACCTTCGTCCCGGCTATTCAGGCCTGTATTTCAGCCGTGGTGTCACATATTTCCTGTCTCGCCAGTTCGACAAGGCTGTGGGCGATTTCGACAGATATATAAGGAAAGAGCCGAAGGACCCTTCTGCCTATCTTAACCGTGGAGCGAGCTATCTTTTTTTAGGTGATACCCTCAAAGCGATGGCAGACTATAACAAGGCCATCAAGCTGGACCGTTTTGACCCGGAAGGGTATGTGCGCAGGGGGCGTCTGCATGCCTCTATGAAAGATTACGGCTCCGCCATAGCTGACATGGACAAGGCGATAGGCCTTGATACAGCCAATACTTTCGCATATTTCAATAGGGCGCTGATGCATTATGAGCAGGGTGACTACAGGGATGCGATGGGCGATTTGAACAAGGTTCTTGAGGAGGAGCCCGGAAATGCCCTGACTCTTTATAACAGGGGACTGATACATGCGCAGCTCGGAGCTTACGAGGAGGCGCTTGACGATATGGACAGGGTACTCAACATCAATCCGGACAATGTGCTCGTGTATTTCAACAGGGCTTCAGTTTTCATCGGGCTGGGGCTTTATGAGAACGCCCTGGAGGATTATGACAAGGCCATAGAACTGTATCCGGACTTTGCGAAGGCATATATGAACCGTTCGTATGTGAAGAATCTGCTCGGCGACCTGAAGTCCTCAAAAGAAGACTATGACGTGGCCACGCAGAAAGTGAGGGAGTATCGTGAAAAGAACATGTCGGATGCCGGCTCTTTTGCTGACACGACCCGCAAGTACAGTTCTCTTCTTGCCCTTGATGCGGAATTTGCCAAGAAAGACTTTAATGACGAGCTGCTGCAGCACCGTGACATTGACATCAGGCTTCGCCCGCTGTACAAATTCGTGCTTACCGGCAAGAAGGATGACGTGAGCTATGCTCTTGCCGGAGGCTATGAGAATCCTCTTGTTGACAAGTTCACAAAGGAGATGCCTGTAGGTGTCGGCATAAGGAATGAAGAGCTTGCTGTTGATTCCAAGGCGCTGGCCGCTGCTGCAGGCGCAGCTATGGGAGATGGGTTGGACATGTCTGGCAGGATGTTCATCCGGGCGCTTTATGAGAACAGTTCAAAGCAGTTCAATTCAGCTTTGGACTGCTATGGAAAAGCTATAGATTCAGCCTCGGACGAGACCGGTACCGGGAAACTGTACAAGTCATTCTACCGCATGAACAGGGGAGTGCTCCGTGCCGAGATGATTGATTTCATCTCCTCCATCGAGAGCAATGTGCAGGTGCTGTCCATGGATGATACGGGCAATACGAGGGCGCGTGTTAAAGATCAGGTGACGCGCCTGTATGACTATACTGATGCTATTTCGGATATGAAGGCCGCCGGTGAGATTGTGCCGGATCTGCCTTATGTGTATTATAATCTCGGCAATCTGTATTGTCTCTCATCGGAGCATGTCAGCTCCATTGAGAATTATACAAAGGCGATATCGCTGTATCCTTATATGGGGGATGCATATTTCAACAGGGGACTGGTCCTTATATATCTGAAAGATAAGGAGAAGGGATGCATAGACCTTTCGCGTGCCGGAGAGCTTGGCATAGCCGAGGCCTATGGAGTGATAAAAAAATATTGTGAGAACGGAAATGAATAAAGCATTGATATTCGATATGGGAGGCGTTCTTGTTGACCTTGATGTCCAGGGCTGCAAGGATGCGTTCAAGCAGGGGCTCGGATACATGAGGATAGATTCCCTCATTGACGCTTGCCATCAGAAGGGGATTTACGGTGAATTGGAGGAGGGCATGCTTTCCGCGGATGATTTCAGGAACGCCGTGCTTTCGGAATCGCGTCCAGGGGCGGTTGCTGAGGATGTTGACAGGGCAATGTGGAGGATGCTTGTCGGCATAGAGCCGTATAAGGCGGAGATGCTCTCAAGGCTTTCGGAGGACTATGACCTTTATCTGCTCAGCAACAATAATCCTATCTGTCTGGCGAGGTCAGCTGCCATGTTTGAGGAGGCGGGCATACCGCTGGACAAGATATTCAAGAAGTGCTTTTTCTCTTTCGGGATGAAGATGCTGAAGCCTTCTGTGGAGTTCTATCGGGAGGTCATGAGGCAAATCGCTCTTCCTGCCTGCGACATGCTTTTCATAGACGACTCAATGAAGAATGTCGAGGGTGCAGCCCTGGCCGGGCTTCCTGCCGTGTATTATGAACCTGGCACTGACCTGGATGCGCTAATGCGCTTGCAGACCGCTAAGATGGAGGGACGCTGCTGATGGTCAGGTTCATGAGCCTTTCGAGCGGGAGCTGCGGCAACTGCTATTATCTCGGTACTGAAACATCCGGCATACTCATTGATGCCGGCGTGAGCCTGCGCAGGCTTAAGAAAGCCCTGGCCGAGCATGGACTTGACCATGACTCGTTTTCCGCGGTGCTTGTAACGCATGACCACCTTGACCATATAAGGCATCTTGGCTCTTATTGCAAGCGCCTGTCAAAGCCCGTCTATACAGCTGAAGCCATCCACAAGGCTCTTGCACGGCATACGTTCACGGCATCTGCCATCGGAGCATGCAGGAGAGTGCTTGCTGAGGGGGAGTGGAATGAAATAGCCGGGATGCAGGTCCGTTATTTCACTGTGCCTCACGATGCCACCCAGACGGTTGGTTATGCGATAATGATAGACGGCCACAATTTCCTTATCATGACTGACGTCGGTCGTGTCACGGATGAGGCCGTGGAGTTCGCCGGCAAGTCGGATACTGTGGTCATAGAGTCCAATTATGACATGGATATGCTCATGGGAGGCAGATACACATATGAACTGAAGATGAGGATAGTGCAGGGGTGCGGACATCTGAGCAATGACGAGTGCGCGTCAGCAATCAAGCGTTTCTGGCATCCGTCTCTGCGTAATATTTTCCTATGCCATCTGAGCGAGAACAACAATACCCATGACCTTGCATATCGCTGCTCATGCGAAGCCCTCGAACAAATCGGAGTGGAGAAAGGCAGTGTGGCGCTGCGCTGTCTTCCCCGTCAGTACCCGTCCGAAATGTTTTATCTGTAGTTTTGCTTTGCCGGCTGCCTTCCTTGTGTTTCCGGACATTTTTGCTGTAGGGCTTAATGATTTGATTGCCAATGATATACTGAAAGGCGATTCTCCGTTTTTGGGGAATCGTTTTTGTAAAAGTCTGAATGATAAGTGATTGCGCTTTATGCAACTGAATCCTGTTTCCATTTACACAAAATATTTACGGATCAGTCGCAAAAGTATGTGTCTAAGCATAGATCTATGCAAGTCTGAACAGAAAGTATTTAACGTGAGTTCGATGAATTATAACTAAAAGAGTGACAGCTGAATAAGTTC
>OFGO01000047.1_pt1 | contig 114560 bp, 85 predicted proteins | sample 1521761 | NCBI WGS metagenome assembly OFGO01 (sample SAMEA3504128, study PRJEB24116) | mouse gut metagenome | biome: mouse gut; feature: mouse-associated habitat; material: faeces | place: Denmark | collected 2011
AAGAGCTGATAAAAAATATCGCTCTTCATCAAATTATACCCAGACCACCCTCCAGACTGCCTCGACAATCTGCTCACTCTTTAGGCTTCTCTATTAGTCTGTTTGATAGAGATTTGTTCCTGCCACGAAAAGCAAAAGGAACCTTCATAAAATACAAGAACCCACTGCCAGCCGTTGCCCGCTAATAAGAAAGCGTTAAACAGTGATGCCACTTAGAGGCGGCTTCTGTCACTTAATCACTGACTGCACCATGTACTTATTAAAAGATTTTTATTCCACTTTTCACTTCCTACTTATTATTTCTATTTTCTTTTTTGCTTTTACTGCGGAGAAGCTTAACACTGACGGCAATCCATGTAATTACCGTCTATACCAGAAAAAATGAATGAAAACAAATAGCAGAATAGGAAAAATCCACATCTTACAAGATGCCGCCTGCGGGCGGACAGCATCAAACTGTCAAAACAGAAATAGCAGATTATCCAAGTCAAAAAACTGATTAACAAACTAAATAAGTTAATTAGGAAACTATACAAGAGGAATACGCTTAACAGTGCCCGGCATACATTTATTTCGACTGCCTATTAGCAAAGTATACACCAAACAGATGATTGGAGCAACTTATTGTCCATTCCATAAGGTCACTGCACTATATCAGGCATTATCTATAATCAATAATCGGTATTCTCCCTCATGTTTGAACGCGGGTCTCTTATATAAATACCATTTATGTTCAGTTTATGACTCCCTTCTAAACCTTGTAGAACTTATATACAAACGTAAAAACCGACATTATTTGCCTCATATAAAAAAGTCCAAAACCACTTATTTCACCTTTAGCCATCAACAACCTCCTATTTATATGAATGTTTTTATGTGTAAGTTCTATTCCAATCCCTATTTCCGATTTACTTTTCTAACTTTCTATTTTGTAAAACAAAATCATAGAAACAAATTTTAACGATATTCCTAAATAATATAAACCGATAAGAGTATTATTTTAATAGAGAAATCTATATCATCATTTTATAAACTTACCAACATACCATTCCTATAAATTTTTAGCACTATGGCTTTATACAATCTCACTAAAATAACAAAAAGATTCCTTTTGCTTTTCATGGGAGAAACAGATATCTGTCAAACGGACAAGGAGATACAAAACTGATAGACTGGATATGCCTTTTTGAACAGATAAAGATAAATAATAATACAATCCATAATCTGAACGGAAAATAAAAAAGATAGAACCTGATTGCCGGGAGGGATTATAGGAACAATTAAAGCGTATATAAAACACTTGTAAATATAGTAGTAGTCTTTATAAAAAGCAGAATGACTTAAAAATCACCAGCATTTACTTAACAGTAACCTGACAATATCTTTCATAAATCATTGCTTGCAACAGAAAACCGGTAATGATATAATCAGAACAGTAAACCGCAGATTTGAGAGGATTGTTCACATGGATAAAGTATGGACATTATCGTCCTTGTATTCCTGATATATTTTGCCACAGTGATTTTGATTTCAGTAATTCGGACTCTGATGACAAAAAGAAATGGAAAAAGCTTTGCGAAAGAGACGTTCAAAGAAACATTTTGGGATATTTTCTTTGAATTATTAAATCCTTTAAATTGGCTTTAATCTTGCCTGCTCCAAATGCCGGATTTACTAGGCAGTAATTCTAAAGAAAAATTAAGAAATTGGACTTGCATCAACACAATATGTCAAAGATTCCATACCTTTTATATAATCTTATCAATCGACCTCCAGTTCATTTGTTCGTACCTACTATGTCCATCAACTATATTTGTTTCTATGGCTATATACTTCCCCAATCAGGTGGAGCTGGAGCAGTCCAGCTATCCCATTTTGTTTATACCTATTTGGTTTATATCTACTTTGTTTGTACCTATTTTACTATATCCACTTTCTCTGTACTTACTTAGATTATACCTACTGACTACTTTTAAAAATTCGATGATGATTCAATTAGTTCAACCTTGGAGCGGAATGGAGCTGGAGCAGTCTAAAAGCAAGATCCTGCAGTTCGCACTGCTGCCTGCAAATACACATCTAAAAATTATTAATAACAATAAGATATTCCGATGCAATATATTCCTTCTCTTACATTTCCCACACAAAACTTTTCCTCACATCCACCCCTTACATTTGTCTTGTATCAGACAGACAAGTGTGCTAAAGTCTATCTATAAACAAGAACAAATATGTATTTCCAGCTCAACATTATCACAACAAAATCACACCCATTGAAAGGCATTCTGGTTAACCAATAACAATACAAAGAATACATAATACCTTTCAAAGGGACAAGGAGGAAAAAATGAAGAGACTATTTCGTTTGATGTTACTATCACTGCTGACCCTTTCGTTGGCGGCCTGTGCCCCATCTATTCCCAAAGAAGAATTTCACAGTGATGCCGTTTCGCTCTTTTCCAGTGAAGAACCTGATTCCGGCATAGACTCTCCCTCTTCCAGTGAGGAACCTGATTCCGGCATAGGCTCTCCCTCTTCCAGTGCAGAACCCGATTCCGGCATAGGCTCTCCCTCTTCCAGTGAAGAACCTGATTCCGGCATAAACGCTCCCTCTTCTTCACACGAAGAAACACTTCCTTCCAGCGAAGCTCCTGACCAATTACCTGAAGACGGATCCTATACCTCCAAAGAGGATGTTGCACTTTACATCCATTTATATGGCTGCCTCCCCTCAAACTTCATCACGAAAAAGGAAGCCGAGGCCCTGGGCTGGAAGGGCGGCTCTCTGGAGCCTTATGCTTCCGGCATGTGCATCGGCGGAAACCGTTTCGGCAATTATGAGGGTCTTCTGCCGGAAAAAGACGGGCGCAGCTATACCGAATGCGACATAGATACCTTAGGCGCCGATAAACGGGGCTCAAAACGAATCGTATTTTCCAATGACGGCCTGATATACTATACAGAAGATCATTACGAAAGCTTTGAATTACTTTATGGAGAAGAATGACCTAAAGCCCCCTTTCACTCTGCAGCCATTTCCACATGCATCTACAAAAAGGAGAAAAAACTATGCGCATTTGCATACTGGACGGAAATCTTATCACGGATAAAAAATTGCTCCATGACACTCTTTCCGCCTCCTTACTTCTGCCGGACTGGTATGGCAGGAATCTGGACGCCCTATATGATTGCCTCACAGATATACAAGAGGAAACGGAAATACAGATTTTGAACCCGGAAAGTCTGGAAGCCCATCTGGGAAGCTATGCCCTTTCTCTTGCCAGAACCATCTACAATGCCTCGCAGGAGAATACAAGAATCAATTACAGTTACAGCTCATGATATCTCAAAAGACAACAAAGCAATACATCTATACTGGAATTTATCGAGGTAATTGAATATGATCAAAGCCATTGTATTTGACATTGGGCAGACATTAGTTGAATATAAGATACCATTGAATTGGTCAAAGCTATACAAACCTGCATTTGAAAGTGTTGCCCATAAATGCGGATATACTTTTTCGGATACTCATTATCAGTATGCCGGCCATGTTTTAACTAAGTATAATACGAGAATAAATCCACGAGAATATGAGGTAACATCCAATCAGATTTTCAGTGAACTAATAATGGGTATGGAAATACCGTTAAAGGATATAGAAACGGTTAAGTTCCATTTTTATTCTTACTTCAAGCAAAATGCTTCCGTATATGAAGAAGTGGAGGCAACACTAAAAGGACTTTCTGATAGAGGAATATTATTAGGAACCTTATCTGATGTCCCCTACGGTATGGATAATGTTTATGCTTTGGAAGATATCAGCCCGGTAATAAAGTATATTGATTATCCGTTTACTTCTAATGATGTGGGGTACCGTAAGCCCTGCGGGAAGGGATTGAAGTTCATATCAGAAAAAATGCAGATTAGCCTTAAGGAAATGGCGTTTGTGGGTGACGAAGAAAAGGATATCATGTGCGCAATTAACGCAGGCGCATACTCCGTTTTGGTAAACAGAAATGACAGTATTAAGAATTATGGTCAAGATAAAGAGATAAGTTCGTTGGAGGAACTGTTAACTATGTTCGGTTGATTTTATCGTTTTCTGATCCTTTAAAAAAATCACCAAGACAATGGCTCGTTGTTTGATGGAGAATATAGCTTATGAACAACAAAATAGCAATCATAGAAGAACGATTATCTGCGGAGGAATTTACAGATTTCCTGAAAAGAACAGATCTGGGTTCGCAATATCCAAAAGAACGTTTTGCGGAAAGGATATCTAAGCTTGTAAACAATGCCACAATAAGCCTTGCCGCAAGAAATAATGAGGGCTTAATCGTTGGCGTCTTATTTGGGTTAACAGATTATGCATATTGGCTTTATGTGACAGATTTGGGGGTTGACAGAGCTTATGAGGGACAAGGAATTGGCAGACAGCTTATGAAGACTGCACATGATAAAGCAGGCGGGGAAAAAGATATCGCCGTATATCTGATAGCAAATGAAAAGGCAATTCCATTCTATGAGAAGCTGGGTATGAAAAAAGCTGACGATGTTATGCAGTATAATCGTATCCAATGGACCGAATTTACAGTGCAGTAATAGATACTCGCCATTCATGAAGTCGTATATGGCCATAGTATTCCAAGATCTAATTTATTTAATAAAATTACTCTTATGAGAGCAAATAATACACATATGATTTTTGGAAATAGGTAACAAAGCAAGATTCCCCTTACAGAGTAGCTACATGATATTTGGAAATGGTAATACTGGAGGTTCCTCATATGCACAAAATTGACAAAACCGAAAAAGTGCCTTATCAAAATTGAAGATTAATCTTTGGTTATTATCCATTCATAATGTACATAAACTAAGAAGGACATATTCACCGGCAAAGAAACCTGCTTATAATCATAGGTCCTTCCCAATAGATGCAAATCCAAGAAAGACTGCTGCTGTGAATATGTCCTTCCAAATGAGCCCTGCTCTACTCCCCATACACCCATCCCGGATATAGGGTGGAGCGGCGCAGATTTCCACGCTGAGGTACTGCTGTTCCGGAAGGAGATTCCTTCAGATCATAAGGCAGTCCGGAATAGATCCATGCCCTGCCATGGGCATATATCACCGCATCCTCACAATTTCTTCCGAACAAATCCCCGCTAATCACGTATCCGTCTTCAGGAAAAACCACTAATCTCTGAAGTTCTCCCTGCAAATTGCTTGCACTGTACAAGGCAGGCTTCACGCCGCCTCCCCGCCGGTAAGCGAGAATGTGATCCTTCCCCTGACCGCCCCAGTTATGATAGGTATTCACAATCGTAAGCCAGCCGGGAGTCTTTCTGTCCTCCTTCCAAAGCTCCCGACCTTCACAGTCCAAAAGGAACATTCCGTCACGTCCGTCCCACTGCCCCTTGTAGCCGTCTCCTCTCTTGATCCTATCGAGTCCCGCCACCTGCAGCCCCGGATTCCCCGGAATAAACTTGCCAAGAGCCACATGCTGGGACTCCACAGAGCCTTCATAGCGCCAAAGCTCCCTTCCCTCCCTATCGTAAAGGCAGGTGACGCTTCCCCCCACGCAGATCTCCGGTTTTCCGTCGCCGTTTACGTCCCCTATCCATAGGCAATCCGCATGATCCTCCAAGTCTCTGCAGGACCAGAGAATTTTCCCTTCGGAGGAGAGCATGTCATATCCCGCCATCACCTCATCCCGGCCGTCGCCGTTGATATCATAAACCAACGGAAAATGCCCGATATTTCCATGATGTTTCCATAATAAACGGAAATTTTGATCCATGGCCCACATGTCATGATAACGGTCTTTCAGAATCACGTCTCTGGCCGTGGGATTTCCCGTGAGGTTAGCGATTAAGATACAGTCATGAGCCATAGGATCCGGCAGCGGAAATTCCCGCTTCACCGCCCCGGTGGTTCCGTCCAGCTGCCGGAAGGTCTTGTCCATCACCACCAGAACCTCCAGTCTGCCGTCCCCGTCGATATCGAAAATCTGCACGGGAAAATCCGACCCGAAGCCCCCCGGCTCCCCCTGAGGCTGTCCCACCTGCCAAAGCATCTCCCCCGTCACAGAAAAAACCGTCACACATGTCACCTGATGGGGCACATACCTATCGTCGATTCCGCCGTCCGCCTGCACGCACACCAGCTCCATGCGCCCGTCCCCGTTGACGTCTCCCAACAGTACCTTGCAGTTTTTTCCGGCCTTTGATATGTCCAGACTTCCTATCAAAATCGGTTCCATCTTCTCCTCCTTTTTATTTCCGCAGGATCCTATTTAATTGTGCAGCACAAACTCCTGAGTCGGATATCCCAGAGACACCGTAAGCTCTCCGGGGACAAATCCCATGGCGCTGTAGAATGCTCTGGGGGCCCTTCCTTTCTCATCCCCCTCCCGGAAGGTTTCCACTTTGATGTCCCTGCCGCCATTTAGCTTTGTCCGCATCAGTTCCACCATCCTTGCTGCAATCCTCTTCCTGCGGTACTCAGGATGCACGGCCATGCAGGAAATCATGCTTTTTGGGGGTGAAAAGAGCAGCACGCCCACCACCATCCTTCCATCCAGAGCACATATGGCGCTGCCACGCTCCATATTCTTAACCACCGTCCGACGATAATCCTCCAGCGCTTCCTCCGTCTCCAGCCCCGGAAAATTCTCTTTCACAATCTCTGCCAAGCTCATCCATGAATGCAGACAGCTTAAATCCGCAAAATCAACACTGATCCAACGCCTGCGGTCCCCGTGAGCATCGTATTCCGGAAGATCCCCCATATCGAAGAGCTTGTCCAGAAACCAATAAGGCACCATGAGCCCCTGCCTTTGGAGCAGCAGCGCCTCCTCCCTATCCGCCCAGCGGACGCATCGAACTTCCTCCTGCTGAAGCTTTAGCTGTGAAATATCCACATCCTGCCGAACAATATAATAATCATCGAATCCGTTTGAAAAATTAACGGTAAAGTTGGGCCTCCTGCCCGACAGATCCAGCTTAAGGCCAAGCTCCTCCCAAGCCTCTCTCTCCGCCGTCTCACAGCTGCCGTCCCCCGCCAGCGCGGAGCCTCCCACCGTCAAATCCCACATATTGGGCCAGCCCTTCTTAAAGGGCTGCCTGCGCTGGATCAGAAGCTGGTTCCGGCTGTTGAAAATACACACATGAACCACAAGATGAAGTTCTCCGTCTTTCATCTCGTCTCCCCGCCGATGGAGCCGCCCCGTCCTTTCTCTGTCCTTGGTGTACAAGTCCCAAAACTCCGAATCTTCCCTATGACTCATATAAGCCCCTCCCTGCGGGCATTGCCCTACAATCCGTCTAAATCGTCTCCTCCAGCTGTGCCGCAAGATCCCGCAGGCATTTTCCGATGATTGCGAGATTCTGGCGGGCCTGAATGGGATTTTTCTCTATAAAATCACTGCTTTCCTCTACCTTTTCCGCCAGCTCCTTCAGGCTCCTGAGAGCTTTGGCCTGAAAATCCCCCGATTCTTGGGACTGCCCCGTCTCCTTCTGCCAGCCCAATACCTCCTCCAGCATACAGATACGCTTGTTTAGAACCTCCTTCCGCCCCGCCAGCTCCTCATTCTCTCCCTCACATGCAAGACGGCATTCCCGCGCTTCCCGAAGCTCCTCCTTATGTAAAGTCTCCGCTCTTCTGGGCGAAAACACCTTGAAATCCTCCGATTCCGAAATGGCAAGGGTGCCCACATAGGCCTCTGCCTCCCGGATCTTCCGAAGATTTGTATTCATTCTCATATCCATATCCTGGATCTCTTGTTTCAGCTCCCTCAGCAGCTCCGTCAATATACCATACTCCTCCGGCAGCATTTTCACCCTCCCCATATTGTAAGGCCGCACACGCGTTGAAGCTGTAAGGCCTGCTCTGGCCTGCAGACTGAACAGTTTCCATCGATTTCTCGGAAGGAACCATCATTCCCCATAAAACCTACAGCCGCAGCGTCCATTCTCCTTCACCGCATACAAGGCCTCATCCGCCCTTTTATAAAGATCATCCTCAAAGCCGCTCTGGGAGAAGGCGCCTCCAACGCTCAGGGATGTCCGAGGCAAATCCTCCGACGGATTCAGCAGCTCATTGTTGATATTGTTGATCTTATCCCGAACCACCTCTTTCATGTCCTTGGTAATATCCACTACAATCACTGCAAATTCGTCACCGCCGATCCTTGCGGCAATATCCGTGTCGCGAAAGGTCTCCTCCAATAAGCCGGCAACCTTTTTCAGAATCCGGTCCCCCATCTCATGGCCGTGCTTGTCGTTGACCTGCTTGAACTGATCCACATCCACAATCAAAAGCGCCATGGGACTTATCTTTGTCTTTAATAAGGTTTTCCAATCGTCGAAGGCCCTCCTATTGGCAATACCCGTAAGAGGGTCATGCTCCGCTTCACGGCGCAGGTTTTCCGCCTGATTTCGCAGCATCACCTCATTGGCCGCATTCAGTTCGTAAATGTCGTTGTAGGTCAGCGCCAGATATTTGAATTCGTATGCCCCCACAATGTCCAGCCGCTTTTCTTCCTTAATATTATTCACATAAATATGCAGAGGCTTCACGATCAGGCACAGTATCAGCACAAAGGTGAGAATGGTCTCCACAAACAAGATACTGATGAGAACCTTCTGGTTGGCCATCACCTGCTTCAGCCCTGCCGCGCTGTCCTGCTGGTTTTTCCTCATATCGTCCCTCACGCTGCTCAGAAAATATGAAATATTGTTCTCAATGGCGCCCTTCGTCTCCTGATAAGAAATGCCGAAAACCAGCTCTCTGGCCTTCTCCAACATTTTTTCGGAACTCAGCTCCTTATCCGCCTGCTTCAAATCCACCTCTTCTACATCGGGAAAGGCAGACATGTCCTGCCCTTTGGCCTCAGCAACCAGCTTCATGGCATAGATTTCCCTCTCCATGAGCTTATTGGAATTGTCCAGAGCGCTCTGGAGGAAATCAAGGGCGCTGCCCTCCACTTCATTCTCCCTCAGAGCCTCCAGCGCTTTATCCCGGCTTCTGACTTCATATACTTCCCTGAAATAATTCTCCACATATGCCAGATTCATCTCCACCCCATATAGACGAACCTGCTCGGTGAGGTAGTCCGATCCCTCTTTCACTAAAGAAGCCTTCTCCTGATATCGAATATAAGCATCCGTTGCGGAAACCATATCGTCATACTTGCGCGACGCATAAGCCGTCACCCAGATAAGTACAATATATAAAACAATGGATACAAAGATCATGACATAGTTCATAGTGCGTATCTTGATTCCCCGCAGGGACCTTTTTCCGCTTTTCTCAGGATGCTGCGCTCTCTTAGCCATCCCTTCATTCGTCTTCTCACTCATACTCCCACCGCCGTTCAAACTTTTCTATTTCTTTATTATACAAGTTCTTTCCAAAAAATGATAGTATTTCCATAAAAAAGGCAGACCATAATCTCCCGGACTATTCGGTCTGCCTTTTCATGGCTCTTCTAGCCTTTATGCGCCAATTCTATCTGCCATTTGCCATTTCACAGAGCTCCGCAAGCATCTTGGGCAGCTCCGTCTCCATATTGTCATCGTTGAACTGGCAGGTGCCCACCTTCTTATGGCCGCCTCCATTGTACTTCAGCATCAGACTTCCCACGTTGATGCTGCAGGTTCTGTTCAATATGCTGTAGCCCACCGCTGCGGAACAGCCCTTTCCGCCCCGGCCGCTGACGATCCATGCGGAAATATTCTGTTCCGGATACAAGCTGTAGATCATGAAACGGTTGCCCGTGTAGATGGGATCCACTCCCCTGAGATCAGTAATAATCACATTTCCGTCTACCTTTGTATGTTCCTTCACCATCTCCTTGAACTTTTCCGTCTGCTCATTGTACACCTCAATGCGCTCCTGCACATCGGACAGCGCCAGAATCTCATGGGTGTCCATGGTACGGCAGCAGTCCATCAGCTTCTCCATGAGCTGGTAATTGGAGACAGTGAACCTCCTCCATCTTCCAAGACCGGTTCTGGGATCCATGAGAAAGCCTATCAGGATCCAGCCCTGAGGATTCATGACCTCGTCTATGGTCAGACTGCCGGAATCCACCTTATCTACTGCCGACATCATCTCCTTGAACTGAGGGAAACGATCCTCTCCTCCGTAGTAATCATAGATGATTCTGGCACAAGACGGCGCAATGCGGCTCTCCCCCTTATACTTGCCCCGAAGCTCCAGACGCTCATGCTCGCTGGAATGATGGTCAAACCACAGTCCGCAGCCCTCCACATAGGGTACGTTGGCCAGACAGTCATTCTCGTTCACTTCCACCAGACCATCCTGCAGATCCTTGGGATGTGCGAACTTCCAGCTGTCGATGACCCCCGCCTCCAAAAGCAGGGCTCCGCATACCAGACCATCGAAATCAGAACGTGTAACAAGTCTCATAGTATACTCCTCCTGAAAATCATTAAAGCTTATGTAGCATTAGCCAAGTATAACATACTTTTCCATTTTCCACAACTTACATAACACAAGGACTCACTGAAAATATTCAGCAAAAAACAGCGCTTTTTGTTTCCCTGAACATGCAAAAGTCACAATAAGCCCCTACCCTCACAAGGGCTCTTTGCCCGGCAGCCCGGCCTTTCTGGGATACTTCCCCGGTGAGGCCTTCACCTTCTTTATCAGAATCAGATTTCTATAGATATCCGAATTGGGCAGCATAAATTCTGTCTGCCCCTCCAGCCGCCCTCCCAGCAAAGACACCGCCCTCTGTGCCTCCTGCACCTCCTGCGACACCTTCTCGGACTTATACGCCACAAACATGCCGCCCTGCCGCACAAAGGGAAGGCAATATTCCGCCAGCGTGGAAAGTCTGGCTACAGCCCGAGACACACATAGGTCAAAGCTCTCCCTCATCTCTCCCGGCTTGGCAAAATCCTCCGCCCGGCCGTGAACGGCTCTGACCCCCTCCAGCTCCAGCTCCCTGATCACAGCCTCCAGAAACTGAATCCGTTTGTTCAGAGAGTCCAGCAGCGTCACCTTCAGCTCCGGAAAGGCGATCTTCAGGGCAAGGCCTGGAAAGCCCGCTCCCGTGCCCACGTCGATCAAGGAGGCCGCACACCCCTTCCCCGCATCCTTCCCGCCGGGGAAGCCCTTTCCCTCAAAGACCTTTGTCAAAGATAAGCTGTCCAAGAAATGCTTCTTCATCACATCCTCATATGCTGTGATAGCCGTCAGATTCATCCTCTCATTCCACTCTGCCAGCATCTCATAATACCGCACAAACTGCGCCAGCTGCCCCTCCGTGAGGGTCACTCCCCACGCTCTCAGATCCTCCGTAAAACGACTGGTATCATATTGATTTTCCGATTGCCTCATAAAAGCCGCCTCTTCCTGCGGTACTCCGCTTACCCGCCAGACTGTATTTCAACCATTTACTCCCCATGGAAATGCCAATCCCCATAGCCAGATTCTAACATATCGTTTCTTTTTTCACAAGATAAACTACAACAAAAAACATTCGTCCAAAAACGTCAATATCTGCAATGTTTTAGGCAATAAAGGGAATGAATATTTTCCTTTTTTGCACTATGATAATAAAGTGACAATGAGAAGACAATAGCAAGCTTTTCACATCCGCTTTTTCACATCCACCCGGGCGTCCGCCCTTAAGATCTATGAGTCAAGACTTAAAAAAGGAAAATGCCGCCGTATTTTTTCATAGATTATTGCCGAAAATACACTAACACGGAGCAATTTCCCAGCGATATTACATTGTATGGGTTAGAATTCAAAATATAAAGGAGGATACAGTATGCAAATGACATTCCGCTGGTACGGCGAGGGAAACGACACCATCACGCCGCAGCAAATCAGGCAGATTCCCGGAGTCACGGGGCTGGTTTGGGCCTTGCACCAGAAACAGGCCGGCGAAATCTGGGAAGTGGAGGAAATCGAGGAAGTGCGCCGCCAGATCGAGGGGGCTGGCTTCAATATGGACGTGGTGGAAAGCGTCAATGTCCACGATGATATCAAGATCGGCCTCCCCACCCGGGATCACTATATCGAAAACTACAAGACCACCCTGCGCAATCTGGCAAAATTCGGCGTCAAGGTAGTGACCTATAATTTCATGCCCATTTTCGACTGGACCCGCACGGATCTCTTCCACCCTATGGAGGACGGCTCCACCGCCCTATTTTACGAAAAGTCCAAGATCCAGAACGATTATAAGGAAATGGCAAAGTACATTCTGGAAAACCTCCATGGACTGACCTTCCCCGGCTGGGAGCCCGAACGCATGGAGAAGCTGGACGAGCTTTTTGAAAAATACAAGCCCGTAACCAAGGAAAGGCTCTGGGAGAATCTCAAATATTTTCTGGAGGCCATTATGCCCACCTGCCGAGAGACCGGCATCAAGATGGCAATCCATCAGGACGATCCCCCATGGGACATTTTCGGCCTTCCAAGACTTTTGGTGGACAAGGAATCCATCGGCCGCTTCCTCTCCATGGTGGATGACGAACACAACTGCCTCTGCCTCTGCTCCGGCTCTCTGGGGGCAAATCAGGAGAACCATGTGGCTGATATCGTCCGCGCTTACTGCCCCAGAATCGCCTTTGCCCACATCCGCAATGTGAAGCATTTTGACAACGGCGACTTCACGGAAGCCTCCCATAGAGACTGCGACGGCGACGTGGGAATACTGGAGATCATGAAAGCCTACCACGACTGCGGCTATGAAGGGTATGTCCGTCCCGACCACGGCCGCCATATCTGGGGAGAGAAATGCCGCCCCGGCTACGGCCTCTATGACAGAGCTCTGGGCATCATGTACCTTTGGGGCTGCTGGGATATGCTGGAAAAGCTTGAGGAGAAAAAATAATATTTTATTAGGAGATATCATATACCATGAAACTATCATTGAAATCTATTCAGGCAAAGGAAAACTGGGCCGGATACCACCTGCCCTCCTACGATCCGGCAAAGATCGCAGAAAACACAGCCCTCCGTCCCCAGTGGATGCACTTCGGATCCGGCAATATCTTCCGCATCTTTCCGGCAGTTCTCTGCCAGCGTCTCATAGAGCAGAAAAAGATGGACACGGGCATTGTATCCTGCGAGGGATATGATGACGAAATAATAACGAAATGTTTTCGTCCATACAATAATCTAACCATAGCGGTGACTCTGAATGCGGACGGCAGGCTGGAGAAAGAAGTGGTAGGCTCCATGTCCGAGAGCCTTACTATGCTCCACGACAGCGAGAGGATCGCTGAGGTCTTTAAAGAGCCTTCTCTGCAGATGGTATCCTTCACCATCACGGAAAAAGGCTATTCTCTGCGCACCGGGGCAGGGGAATTGGCTCCGGCAGTGGCTCAGGATATGGCGGAGGGACCAGAAAACTGCAGAAGCTTCATGGCACAGCTCACCGCCATGTGTCTGGGCAGAAGGAAAGCCTGCGGAAAGCCTCTGGCGCTGGTCAGCATGGACAACTGCTCCCACAACGGTGAAAAGCTGCAGGCTGCCGTGACTGAAATTGCCGAAATGTGGCTGAAGAACGGCAAAATCACACAGGAGGACTTCGATTATCTGCAAAGGGACATTGCCTTCCCCTGGAGCATGATCGACAAGATCACCCCCCGTCCCCATCCCATGGTGGAGGAGCAGCTGATTGCAGACGGCTTGGAGGATATCAGCCCCTTCGTCACCTCCAAACACACCTATACCGCGCCTTTTGTAAATGCAGAAAAAACCCAGTATCTGGTAATTGAGGACAAATTTCCCAACGGCAGGCCCCCTCTGGAGGATGTGGGGGTTATCATCACTGACAGGGATACCGTGAACAAGGTAGAGAAAATGAAGGTCTGCACCTGCCTGAATCCCCTCCACACCTGCCTTGCCGTCTACGGCTGCCTGCTGGGATATACTTCCATCGCAGAGGAAATGAAGGATCCCCAGCTGAAGGCTTTTATAGACCGCATGAGCCACGAGGAGGGCATGCCCTTCGTAGTAGATCCGGGCGTCATCGATCCGGCCCGGTTCTTAAAGGAGGTTCTCACAGAGCGTTTTCCCAACCCCTTCATGCCCGACACACCTCAGCGCATTGCCACGGACACTTCCCAGAAGCTGAGCATCCGCTACGGGGAGACCATCAAGGCCTATATGGCATCGGACAGCCGCAGGGCGTCCGAGCTGAAGCTGATCCCTCTGGTTCTGGCCGGATGGCTGCGGTATCTCACCGGGATAGATGATCAGGGAGAGCCCTTCGAGGTCAGCCCCGATCCTCTCTACGCTTCCATGAAGGAAAAACTGGGAGACATGAAACCCGGATCCTGCGTGGATGCCGAAAGGCTTCGCCCCATACTGTCCGACGCATCCATTTTCGGCGTGAACCTATACCAGTGCGGTCTTGCAGATAAAGTCATAGGATATTTTGAGGAATTAATGGCAGGAAAATCCGCCGTTCGCAGGACACTTGAAAAATATGTATAAAATCGGAAGGAGCCGGACCCCTACAGTCCGGCTCTTTTCATCAAACAGATTGATCGCTTCATACGTTTAGCAAGCATATATTTTCCCATTGACAGATACATAACCAGAGACTATGATAAATTTCGGATCGTTCGGGGAAATAGGTGCAAATCCTATACGAGCCCGTCGCCGTGAGGCACAAGACAATCCTGCTGATCTCACCGAAAGCCACATTTCGGGACAAGCCATTGGATCTAAAATCTGAGAAGGCCGGTCAGGAGAGTGCCGAGTCGAAATATCCGGACTGTCCGAAATCCTTCCGCGGTTCCCACGAACCGGACTGCGAGGGCCGGTCTTTGGAGGGAAATACAAATCTAAGGAGAATGTACATGCAAAAGAAATGCAGAAACCAAAGGAATCTATTTTGCGGCACACTGTATTTGCGTTGTATGGCGCTTATTGTGGCTATGGCGCTGTTTACGGCAGGATGCGGCAAAAAAGGAGACGAGTCCTCCTCCGGCGCAAGCCAGTCCGCGGGAACCGTCTACGACGACGGCAGCAGTATTGGTGAAGGCAGCACGAAATTCAGCCTCACTGTGGCGGACAAGGACGGAAACGAAACCCATATGGAAATCCATACGGACAAAGAGACTGTGGGAGACGCCCTGCTGGAGCTGGGGCTTATCTCCGGAGATGAGAGTGAATACGGCATCTTTGTAAAGACGGTCAACGGCATCACCGCCGATTATGATGCGGACGGCGTATATTGGGCATTCTATGTCAACGGAGAATATGCCACCAGCGGCGTGGACTCCACCCCCGTAACGGCGGATGCTGACTACGCTTTCAAGGTAGAATAAGAATGAAGCTCACTATAAAAGAAATGGCGGTATTCTCCATGCTGGGGGCGGTAATGTACGCCTCCAAGGTCATAATGGAGATCGCCCCCAATATCCATCTGCTGGGGACCTTCATTGTGGCATTTACGGTGGTCTACCGCCGGAAGGCACTATATCCCATTTATGTCTATGTGATATTGAACGGCATCTTCTGCGGCTTTGCCCCATGGTGGCTCCCTTATCTGTATGTATGGGCCATTCTGTGGGGCGCAGTCATGCTTCTTCCCCAGAAATTGCCCAAGAGGATTCGTCCTCTGGTATATATGGCAGTGTCCGCCGCTCACGGCTTTTCCTTCGGAATCTTGTACGCACCGGCTCAGGCCCTGCTCTTCGGCCTGAGCTTCAAAGGAATGATCGGATGGATCTACGCAGGCCTTCCCATGGACTGTATCCACGGCATCAGTAATTTTTTCTGCGGAGCCTTGATCCTTCCCATCATATCGGCTCTGCGGACGGCGGAAAGAGGCATGAAAAGCCAGTAAACGCAAGAGAGACTTGATCTAAATCCATCTATGTGATAGCATAAATATCAGGAATACTTATTGCAGCTTGATCAGGCGTTGCATCCATTTTCAGAGGCAAAGTCTCAAAAAGCATAAAAATACCGGAATTCATGATCCCACAATCAAAAAGGAACATAACAGAAAGGAATTAAGATGAAGAAGATACTGGATTTGTTGTCAGAAGAAATGGGTAAGGCCTTCGAGTCGGCAGGCTATGACAAAACTCTGGGCAGAGTCACCTTGTCCAACCGTCCTGACTTGTGTGAATATCAGTGCAACGGCGCCATGGCAGGGGCAAAAAAGTATAAAAAAGCTCCCATCATGATAGCAAACGACGTAGCGGCAAAGCTGGCTGAAAGCGATGTATTTCAGGAGATCACCGCCGTGCCTCCGGGCTTCTTGAATCTGAAGCTGTCAAAACAGTATCTGCTGAGGGTGGTGAATACCATGTGCACAGAGCCCAAGTTCGGTCTGGAAATGCCGCAGCACCCTCAAAAAATTATGATCGATTACGGCGGAGCCAATGTGGCCAAGCCTTTACATGTAGGACATCTGCGCCCGGCCATTATCGGTGAGAGCATCAAGCGGATCTGCCGTTATGCAGGAAACGAATGTATCGGTGACGTGCATCTGGGGGACTGGGGCCTGCCCATCGGGCAAGTGATCACGGAGCTGCAGGAACGGAGGCCAGAATTAGTCTACTTTGACGAAAACTACGAGGGAGAATACCCCAAGGAGCCGCCCTTTACCGAAGAAGAATTCGGTGTGATCTATCCCCTCGCCAGCGCAAAATCAAAGGAGAATCCGGAATATAAGGCCCGGGCCATGGAGGCAACTTTGAAATTCCAGTCCGGTGTAAGGGGGTATCGCGCCCTATGGAAGCACATTCTGGATGTCTCAAAAGTAGACTTAAAGAAAAACTACGACAATCTGAATGTAGAATTTGATCTCTGGAAGGGAGAAAGCGACGTACACGAACTGATTCCTGAGATGGTAGCCTATATGAAGGACAACGGTTATGCCTATATCAGCGAGGGGGCGCTGGTGGTAGATGTAAAAGAAGAAACGGATACCAAAGAAATTCCTCCCTGCATGATCCTGAAATCCGATGGGGCCGCCCTCTACAATACCACCGATCTGGCCACCATCATGGAACGTATGCGGCTCTATTCTCCGGATGAGATCATCTATATCACGGACAAGCGGCAGGAACTGTACTTCGAGCAAGTATTCCGCTGCGCCCGCAAGACAAAGCTGGTAAAGCCGGAGACGAGACTGAAATTTCTGGGCCATGGAACCATGAACGGAAACGACGGAAAACCCTTTAAGACAAGGGACGGCGGCGTCATGAAGCTGGAAAATCTTATTCAGGAAACCAAGGATGAAATGTACCGAAAGATCAGGGAAGGCAGGGAAATGCCCGAAGAGGAAGCCTTGGCCGTGGCGGACACTGTAGCCCTCTCCGCCTTAAAATACGGTGATCTGTCCAATCAGGCCTCAAAAGACTATGTATTCGACATTGACAGATTTACCTCCTTTGAGGGAGACACAGGCCCCTACATCTTGTATACCATTGTCCGCATCAAATCCATCCTGAACAAATATAAGGAGCAGGGGGGGACTCTGGAAAATCTCACGCTTCTGGAGGCCGGAAACCAATCCGAAAAGGAGCTGGAGATGGCGCTGGTGCAGTTCAACACCATGCTGCTTAGCGCCGCCGAAGAAATTGCGCCCCACAAGGTATGCGCCTATATCTACGATCTGGCCAATGCCTTCAACCATTTCTACCATGAAACAAAAATTCTTGCAGAGGAAAATGCCGCCAAGAGGGAAAGCCTCATTGCGCTGCTGGCCCTCACAAGAGACGTGCTGGAGACCTGCATCGACCTCCTTGGTTTCTCTGCGCCGGAAAAAATGTAATCCATAAGATATCAGTATATTGGGCGGGAAATCCTTTTTAAGGCTTTCCCGCCTATCATTTTTTTGTCTTTATCCACAAACCCTTCAGCCCTCCTCTGCATATTTTCCCACAGATCTGTACATTTTAATGCTATGAGAAAACTGCTGCCCACAATAAGATATGCGGCCAAAAGGAGAATACTATGTTATATCCCGTTCTAACTGAATCTAGAGGATTAATAGACCTAAGCGGAATCTGGAGCTTCAAACTAGATGACGGAAAGGGCTTTGATGAAAAATGGTATGAGCGTCCCCTGATCAATGCCATGACCATGGCTGTTCCGTCATCTTACAACGACCTAAAGGAGGGCGAGGATTTCCGGGAGCATTATGGCTGGGTCTTTTACCAGCGCGCCCTCAGCATCCCCTCCTACATGACAAGCCAGAGGATCCTGCTGCGAATGGCAGCCGTCACCCACATGGCGAAGGTGTACCTGAACGGTAAGCAAATCTGTGAACACAAGGGGGGTTTTCTGCCCTTTGAGGTGGAGATCAATGACTTCCTGCAGCAGGGAGAAAACCTGCTCACCATCGCCGTGGACAATCGCATCGACCACTCCACCTTGCCCGTGGGAAACGAAAACGGCGGCAATCTGCTGGGGGGAGGATTTTTTCCCTCCAAGGGAAGCAGAAAGCGAAACAACCCCAATTTCGACTTTTTCAATTACTGCGGCATCACCCGCCCGGTGAAGCTGTACACCACCCCCAGAAATTATATCCGGGATATTTCTCTGACCTCCCATGTGGAGGAGGAATCCGGATCGGCTCAAGCTCTTGGTTTGGAGAAAAATGCTGACGGGACAAAAAAGAATAATCAGGATTCCCATGAGATACGCGGCTTTTCTAAAGATACCGGCACCTTCAATGGTTCAGCACAAATCAATTATGAAATTGAGACCATGGGAAACGGCAAACTCACAATAGAGATCCACAGCCGCACCGGAAAGCTGGTGGCAAAAGGAGATTGCCCCGCCAATGCCGAATCTTCCCACAGCAATGTCTTTAAAGGCAGCCTCACACTCCAAAATCCCGTCCTCTGGCAGCCCCTGAAGCCCTATCTCTACCAAGTCACCATAAAATTCGGAGAGGATGTATACCGCATTGACTACGGCATCCGCACAGTAAAGGTAGAGAAGGGTAAATTCCTCATCAACGGAAAGCCCTTTTATTTCAAGGGTTACGGCAAACACGAGGATACCTTTCCTGCAGGCCGGGGCTTGAACCTGCCTATGAACGTAAAGGATATCAGCCTGATGAAATGGCAGGGCGCCAACAGCTTCCGCACCAGCCATTACCCCTACAGCGAGGAGATGATGCGGCTCTGCGATCAGGAGGGAATCGTGGTGATAGACGAGACCCCCGCCGTGGGCGTACATTTGAACTTCGGCGGCGGCGCAAATTTCAAGGACGGAAAAAAGGCGGACACCTTCGACCCCATAGAGGAGGGCGGCATCCGCACCTTTGAACATCACAAAGAAGTAATTCGGGACATGATCGCCAGAGACAAGAACCATGCCTGCGTGGTAATGTGGAGCATCGCCAACGAGGCGGACACAAGCGGAAAAGGAGCTTATGAATATTTCAAACCCCTCTTTGATCTGGCCAAATCCTCCGATCCCCAGAAGCGCCCCTGCACTATGGTCAGCGTCCAGATGGCCAATTACAAGGATGACTGCACCTTAAAGCTCAGCGACGTTTTCTGCCTGAACCGCTACTATGGCTGGTACGCCTGCGGCGGCGACCTGCAGGCGGCGGAAGAGATCTGCAGGGAGGAGATGGAATTCTGGAACGCTCAAGGAAAGCCCTTCCTATTCACGGAATATGGAGCCGACACCGTCAGCGGTCTTCACGATACCACTCCCGTCATGTGGACGGAGGAATATCAGGTGGCCTACTACGAGGCAAATCATAGGGTGGTGGATTCCATGGAAAACTTCGTAGGCGAGCAGGTGTGGAACTTTGCTGACTTCGCCACCAGTCAAGGACTGATGCGGGTGCAGGGCAACAAAAAGGGAATATTTACCCGTGACCGCCGACCCAAATTGGCCGCCCACTACTTCCGGGAGCGCTGGTCCCATATTCCTGACTTCGGATATAAGAAACCGAACCAGCCAATATAGGCGGCAGCGCTCCCCGAAAACCCTGCCCCCTGCAGCTTATTCCTCCAAATCACAGCGGGCAGGGACAAGGATCACAGCAAACTTACAAAAAAACTATTACAGCAGATCGCCGTCCATCCACCTTAAGGCATCGACGGCGTTCTGATTGCCCTGCTCCGCAGCCATGGTATACCACTTTACGGCCTCCTGCTTATTCTGCGGTACTCCCGGATACTGACCCGACTCAAACATGCGGCCCACATTGAACTGCGCGTCGGCGTTCCCCCCCTGAGCTGCATTGTAATATAATTTGACGGCATTGACAATGTCCTGCCTCACGCCCTCTCCATTCTCAAAACAGTATCCCAGAATGAACATTGCGTCCGCATCGTTTTGTTGAACCGCCTTGAAACTCCACTGAGCCGCCTGCACGCTGTCCTGCTTCACACCCTCTCCGTTCAGATAGCAGAGTCCCAGCATGTACTGGGCATGAGCATGGCCCTGCTCCGCAGCCTTCTTATACCACTGAGCAGCCTTCATATCGTCCTGATCCACTCCGGCGCCGCTGCTGTAGCAAAGTCCCAAATTATACTGGGCATCAGCATCTCCCTGCTCCGCAGCCTTCATATACAACTGGGCCGCCTTCTCGGAATCCTGTCTCATACCCAAACCTTTGTCATACAAATACCCCAGATTATACTGGGACTGGGCATCCCCCTGCTCCGCAGCCTGCCCGTACCACTCTGCAGCCTTGCCATAGTCCTGATTCACGCCTACGCCTTTTTTATAATATACTCCCAGATTATACTGGGCGTCCTCATGGCCCTGCTCCGCAGCCTTCTCATACCATTTGACAGCTTTGGCGTAATCCTGCTTCACGCCCTCTCCCACCTCATAATAATGCCCCATGGAAAACTGAGCGTGCATATTGCCCAAAACGGCAGCCTTTTCAAACCATTTCAAGGCCTTTTTGATATTCTTGTTTACTCCAAGGCCCTTCTCATAGAACCAACCCATTTTGTACTGGGCGTCCGCGTCCTCCTGCTCTGCGGCGGCCCGATACCATTTCAGAGCCTGCCCATAATCCTGATCAACACCCCGGCCCAGCTCATAGCACTGGCCCAGACTGCACTGGGCATCCGAATAGCCTTGTTCTGCACTCAGAGTATACCACATTGCAGCCTTGTCGTAATCCTGCTCTACACTGCGGCCATGCTCGTAAAACCAGCCCAGACAAAACTGAGCCCTATCATAGTTTTGTTCCGCCGCCTTTCTATACCACATTGCAGCCTTGTCGTAATCCTTCTTTCCCCCCTGACCCTTGTCATAGCAATTGCCAAGATTAAACTGGGCCTTGGCATGATTCTGCTCCGCAGCCTTCTGATACCATTTCATGGCCTGCTTGTCACTCTGCTTTACGCCATACCCTTCATCGTAACAGCATCCCAGATTGTACTGTGCCTCCGCATAATTCTGTCCCGCGGCCTTTTGATACCATTTCACGGCTTTTTTATAATCCTGCTCTGTGCCGATTCCCAGCTGATAATTCACCCCAACCTCGTTTTGTGCCTCCGGGTCGCCCTGTTCCGCCGATTTCGTGTACCAGAACAAGGAAGCGGCGTCATCCTTTTCCTTACCCCTGCCTATCTCATAGCACACGCCTAAGCTATACTGAGCCCTTGTATTGCCCATTTTCGCCGCCCGTTCTATATACTCCGCCCCTTTTTCCTCATCCTTCTCCACGCCCTGCCCGTTGACATAGCAGAGTCCCAGATTATACAGCCCGCAATCATCCCCCTGACGGGCCGCCCTCTCATACCATCTGACAGCCTTCTCCTCATTTTTTTCTACGCCTCTTCCACATTCGTAGCATACTCCCAGACTGCACTGGGCATTGGGATGTCCCTTCTGCGCGGCAATCTTATACCAACAAAACGCCTTCTTAAAATCCTTTTCTACGCCTTCTCCATAATAATAGCAGTTTCCAAGATTCCGTTGAGCGTCCACGTCTCCGCCCGCTGCGGATTTCTTGTACCAATAAACCGCCCGCTCCTTGTCAAGTTTTACTCCTTCTCCGTAATCATAACAGTAGCCCAGACTGCGCTGGGCAGCGGAATTGCCCTGAGCCGCCGACTTCCGATACCAGGCCACGGCGGCGGCATAGTCCTTTTTCACACCAATGCCACGCTTATAGCAATCACCCAGCCTATCCTGTGCCGCCGCATCCCCGGACTCTGCCATTCTTTTGATATTATCCGGCCCGTTCATGGCCAGATCCATGACAAAGATCAGATCTTCCTCGGAAAGCTCGTCCTCCGGCTGCTCCTCGCCTCCAAGCTCTTCGCCGCACAATTTCCTTAACAGCTCCTCTTCTGACTCTTCTATTTCTTCATCATCCTCTCCTATTTCTTCTATTTCGTCCTCTTCAATCTCCTCATCCTCCATCAATTCCTCTTCAATGTCCTCATCTTCTACCAATTCATCCTCCATCTCTTCATCATCCGGAAAAATTTCTCCCTCCAGCTCAGAATCCACAGCCAAAGTTTTGTCGTTCATTTTCTGCCCCTTTCCTTGGAAGACACGCTCCCCCACAATTATTTTTTGATAATACCCTCATATATGATTCTTTTATTGCACTTTCCAATTTTATCCGATGGCGGATATCTCCTCATAAATCTGCTGCATCTCCAGATCGGCCCGAAAGGTATCCTCGGCTATATTGGTCAGCCGCTGTCTGGTGGAATCGGAAACCTTCGATTGGGATTTGTACCGCAGCTGATGCTCCAGACTGGCCCAGAAATCCATGGCTATGGTGCGCATTTGTATCTCCACAGGTATGATCTGCTTTTCCGAGGACAAAAAAACAGGTATGGCTACTATCAAATGATAGCTTCTGTATCCGTTGACCTTAGGGTTTGCTATGTAGTCTTTTTCCCTCACGATCAAAAGATCATCTTGTTGCTTCAGCATATTCGATATGGCATAGATATCATTGATATAAGAGCAGATCACCCTGATTCCGGCAATATCCGTGATCTCGTCTCTCATGGTCTCGTATTCCAGCGGAAGATCTCGCTGTATCATCTTATTGCGTATACTCTCCAGCCTTTTCAGTCTATGATTGATGTGCTGTATGGGATTCCGGGCCTTGTTCAGCTCGAATTCCTGACTCAGATTTTCCAGCTTGGTGCAGACCTCCCGCATGGCGCAGGAATAAAGCATGGTCATCTCCCTGATCTGTTCCACAGAAGTGGGAAATCCTATGGGTATACCGCAGGCCGCCAAATCCTTGATATCATTCATTTAAATACAACCTCCTAATACTTTTAGTGCTGTCGAAACAATGCCCTTCTGTTTCGATATTATACCATAATTTCGTGCGCTCTGGCGCACATGGAATCAAAAGTCGAAACAGTGTCCTTCTGTTTCGATATTATACCATAAAAAACAAACTGCAAATAAACTACAAGAAAAGTTAATATATTCTTCATAAAATTTTCTTTTATAGCAGATTTATTCCATATTGTATTATACACTTTGTTGATGATTCTGCCAAAAATGTCTCTATATATTGCCATAAATGCACAGAGGAACTGGCATGAAAATATAAAGTTCTCCGGTTATATCATTGATCAACAAGACATTTGACGGTATAATCATTGCATCAAACAAAAGAATTTATGAGAATAAATAGACTGGAGAGATGGACGGAATGGATTATATACAATATTATGAATCGCCTCTTGGCCGGATCCTTTTGGCCGGCGACGGAAGGGCGTTAAAAGGTCTATGGTTCACCGGACAAAAATATTTTGCATCCACTTTGACAGCGGAGTATAGAGAGGGGGAAACGGATGTCCTCAACGAAGCAAAAAGATGGCTGGACATTTACTTCAGCGGCAGCATACCGGATTTTACCCCACCTCTGGCCATGGAAACAACAGAATTCAGAAAAACCGTCTGGGAAGTCCTGCTGACCATTCCCTATGGGCAGACTATTGAGTATGGACAGATTGCAAAGAAAATTACCAGAGATAGGAACGGCCTTTCAGCATCCCCCCGGGCTGTGGGCAACGCCGTAGGCCACAATCCCATTTCCCTGATCATACCCTGCCATAGGGTGGTGGGAGCAGGCGGAAGTCTCACCGGCTATGCGGGAGGAACGGATAAAAAAGAAAAACTGCTGGCCATGGAAAGGGCTCACAAATAGAATTCAGAATCTATCTGCCGACAAAAATACCGATTCCAAAAGGAGAAAAGAATATGAGCGCCGTCTTGTCAGAAGAACTGATCTACGAAATTCTCTCTGTAGTAGAAGAAATTCCAAAGGGCACCGTAGCCTCCTATGGGCAGATCGCAAGGCTCATAGGCAGGGACAACAATTCCAGACTGGTGGGAAAAGTCCTCAGCATGGCCCAATATTATGGAAAATACCCCTGCCACCGGGTAGTGAATCATGCCGGCAGGCTGGCGCCCCATTTCTATGAACAGCGCCAGCTGCTGGAGTCCGAGGGCGTAAAGCTAAAGGATAATGCCTGCGTGGACATGAAAAAATACCAGTGGAAGTGTTGATTTCAAGGGTATTGATCACCCGTCCCCCGCTATTTTCCATAGTGTTCCAGATATACCAGCAGCACCGACACATCCGCAGGGGAAACCCCTGAAATTCTGGAAGCCTGTCCGATGGACGCCGGACGAAAAAGCTTCAGGTTCTGTCTGGCCTCCAGCCTCAGGGAAATGACTTTGTCATAATCAATATTCTCAGGGATCAGCTTTTTCTCCATCTTCTTATACTGCTCCACCTGACGTTTCTGCCTTAGGATATAGCCTTCATATTTGATTTCAATCTCCACCTGCTCAAGCACCGCTTCCGGAAGAGGTCTTCTTTCCCTATCGATTTCCTTTAGGTCCTCATAGGAAAGCTCCGGGCGGCACAGCAGTTCCGCCAGACTGGCAGCAGTCTTAAGAGATGAACTTCCATGAGCCTCAAGGAATTCCTGCATCTCCCGATTGGCTCCCATCATGGTATTTTTCAGCCTCTCCACTTCCCCCTTTATCAGGCTCGTCTTCTGCGCCAGAGCCTGATACTCCTCAGAGGAGACCAGTCCCGCCTCATATCCCTTTTTCCGCAGCCGAAGATCCGCGTTATCCTGACGCAGAAGCAGCCGATACTCCGCCCGGGAAGTCATCATCCGATAAGGCTCCCTATTATCCTTCGTAACCAGATCGTCTATAAGCACACCGATGTATCCTTCGGACCTATCGATGATCATAGGTTCCTTTCCCATCAGAAGCATAGCCGCATTGACCCCGGCCACCAGCCCCTGACAAGCCGCTTCCTCATACCCGCTGCTGCCATTGAACTGCCCGCCGCTGAACAGCCCCTCTATGTCCTTGAATTCCAACGTTCTCTTCAGCTGTCTTGCATTGATACAGTCATACTCAATGGCATAGGCATTTCTAACGATCCTGCAGTTTTCAAGTCCCGGAACCGTCCGATACATGGCAAGCTGCACATCCTCCGGCAATGACGAGGACATTCCTCCCACATACATCTCGTTTGTGTGAAGTCCTTCAGGCTCCAGAAAAACCTGATGTCTCTCCTTTTCCGCAAATTTTACAACCTTGTCCTCAATAGAAGGACAGTATCTTGGTCCCGTTCCCTCTATGATGCCTGCGTAGATAGGGGATCTGTCCAGATTGTTTCTAATGATATCATGAGTCCTCTCATTGGTATAAGTCAGCCAGCAGGATACCTGCTCCTTCTGCACGGTCTTTGGATCCGTGGAAAAGGAAAAGGGAACCACCTTCTCGTCTCCTCTCTGCTCCTCCATCTTGGAATAATCTATGCTGCGTCCGTCCATTCTGGCAGGAGTTCCCGTCTTGAACCGCCTCAGCTCTATTCCCATTTTCTTCAGAGAATCCGTAAGATATGCAGCCGCCTGCAGCCCGTTTGGCCCCGTGTAAGTGATAGACTCCCCGCAAAGGCATCTTGCCCCCAGATAAGTCCCCGTACACAGAATCACAGCCTTGCATTCATAGATCCTTCCCGTAAACGTTTTCACGCCCGTTACTTTCTTTTTTCTGCCTCTAAGGCTTCCATTGCCTATTTCTGATTCTTTTTTACAATCCTTTTCCTGAGGGTTTTCCTCCTGACTGCTCTCATATATATTGTTATCCCAGTCGTTTATATCCTCCCACAGAATCTCACATACCTCCGCCTGCTTGATGGTCAGACGATCTTGATTTTCCAGTACCTTTCTCATCTCTCTGGAATAATCGGCCTTATCCGCCTGAGCCCGGAGAGAATGAACCGCCGGCCCTTTTGAAAGATTCAGCATCTTTGACTGAATGAAGGTCTTGTCTATATTTTTGCCCATCTCTCCCCCCAAGGCGTCCAGCTCCCTCACCAAATGTCCCTTGGAGGTTCCCCCTATATTGGGGTTGCAGGGCATCAAAGCTATACTGTCAACACTCACCGTAAATACAATAGTCTCAAAACCCAGCCTTGCGCATGCAAGTGCAGCCTCGCACCCTGCATGACCTGCCCCTATGACACACACATCCGCATTTTCCCGCAATTCATTGACCATACCTTAGATCCCCCAATCATTTTCCCATACAAAACTTGGAAAATATTTCCTCCACTAGATCATCCTCCACCTCTTCTCCTATGATCCTTCCCAGAGCTCCATAAGCATTCATTAGATCGATGGAAAAAAAATCCTCCGGCATTTCATCTTCAATGCTCTTTTTCACAAGGAGAAGAGAATCATAGGCCTCCTGCAGGTTTTCTTTATGGCGCATGTTTGTGATGAAAACTTCACTGCTGCTCTTTATTTCCCCATGAAAAAACATACTTTTTACTGTCTGTTCAAGGACATCCATGCCTTCTCCCTCTTTTGCGGAGGTCCTTATGATATAAAAATTTTCCTTTTGAATGGTATCTCTTTTGCAATGATTCTCCTGAAAGATTTCCTCTTGATTTTTCGTATGTTGGATTTCGTTCCCTGCAAACAGAGAGATCATTTCTTCTTCCTTGACCCTTACCTCCAGATCGCTCTTATTCAGAAGCACAATCCTCTTTTTATTCTTTATGAAATCTGCTATTTCTCTGTCATTTTCATCCAGATCAGCCGATGCATCCACCACATACAAAATCAAATCCGCTTCATCAGCATACTTTTTTGCCTTGTCCACGCCTATCTTTTCCACGTAATCTTCCGTGCTGCGGATTCCTGCAGTATCCACAATGTTGAGATGAATATCTCCCAGCCTTATGCTCTCTGTGAGAACATCCCTTGTGGTTCCCGCCACATTGGTGACTATGGCCCTCTCCTGACCTATCAGACGATTCAATAGAGAAGACTTTCCTACATTGGGTTTCCCCACGATCACCGTATTGATTCCTTCCTTCGCAAGCTTGCCGTCATAAGCTGTGTCTATCAGCCTTCCGATATGGTGAAGGAGCTGTTCCACTTTTCCATACAGCTTCTCCTGATATCCTTCAAGGCTGATATGCTCCGGATCATCCAGAGCAGACTCTATAAATGCAATCTCATAGATGATTTCCCCGCGAAGCTCTTTGATTTTTTCGGAAAGAGCCCCCTTCAGCTGATTGACGGAGGAAGAAAGGGCACATTGATTCTGAGACCGTATCACATCCATCACCGCCTCCGCCTGAGACAGATCCATCCTGCCGTTGAGAAATGCCCTCTTTGTGAATTCCCCCGGCTCCGCCAGCCTTGCCCCGCATTTCAGGGCAGTCTCAAGTATCCTCTGCATCACGTACACGCCGCCATGGCATTGGATCTCCACCGTATCCTCCCCCGTAAAGCTTCTGGGGCCGCGCATAACAACCGCCATGACTTCATCTATGATATCATAGCCGTTAGTTGCAGAGTCTTCCTCTATCTCCATATTCCGGTTTTTATCCACTGCAAAACCATACTGCATCACATGGCTGGCAGCATCCTTTAGGAAGTATCTTCCTCCCGGCAGCCGGAAAAGACTGTCCCCCACCTCCACCGCTCCGGGGCCGCTTATCCTTATTATCCCTATTCCCGAATCCGTCAATCCCGTGGCAATCGCCGCAATAGTATCTTTTTCAAACATAGACAGCCTCTCATTACCGAATATCGAAAAAGGCGTGCTTCACCTAAGCAAACACGCCCTTTCACCCATGGATCTATGAAACTATCATGAATCTTATCTCTTTAAAGTCACAACGACCCTTCTGAAAGGCTCTTCTCCCTCGCTGTGCGTAGAAACCATTTTGTCTCCCTGCAGAGTGGAATGGATGATTCTTCTCTCGAAAGGATTCATTGGCTCCAGAGACACCGGCCTTTTGGTCTTCTTCACCTTGTAGGCGATGTTCTTGGCCAGATTCTCAAGGGTCTCCCTCCTTCTCTGACGGTAGTTTTCCGTGTCAACCTTGACCCTGACATAATTTTCAATCTCCTTGTTCACCACAAGGGATACTATATACTGCAGAGAATCCAGAGTCTGTCCTCTCTTTCCGATCAGAATACCCATCTCTTCCCCGGAAAGCTCTATATCCATTGAATTATCTGTCTCGTTATAGCACACGTTCACAACGACTTCCATATTCATCGCAGCAAAAATGTCATTCAAGAATTTCTTAGCGACTCCGTCCACAGAAAGCTTTTCCACCTTTACTCCGGCCTTTATCACTGCAGGCTTGGATCCGATTCCCAAAAATCCGCTGGATCCCTCTTCCACTACCTCATAATCCAGCTTATCGCTTGTGACGCCGAATTTCCTGCATGCCTCCGTAATCGCATCGCTGACTGTTTTAGCAGATATCTCCACATATTCAACATTGTTGTCCATAGAATTATCCTCCCTGACAAACCTCCGCCGTCCGATTATTTCTTATTGTTTTTCTCGTTGTACTGCCTTACCATATTAGCCTTGGCCATCATGCTGCCCGGCTTGGCGTTACCGCTGTTATAATATTCCGTGGCTTTGTTCATGGCCTCTTCCTTTTCCTGCTCAGACATCCCCGACATAATGTTGGCCTTATTCTGAACTTTCTTGGTGTTCATGCTCGCATAGGCGTTCATTCTCTCCTGACTGGCCTTGAGCTTTTCGAGTTTTTTGGCGCTCTTTTCGGAATTTTGGGCTATGATGTCATTGAAGTCCATCTTATCTATATGCTTGTTGATCACGATCTGCTGAATGCTTCTGACCACGCTGCCCGCCACCCAGTAAAGTCCCATGCCGGCAGGGAAAGAAAAGCAGAACCACGCCGATATAAGAGGCATTACCATATTCATCGTCTTCATGGAAGCCGCCATGGAGGAAGCCTTGTCGTTTCCGTTGGTGGGCTGCTGAGGCATCAGCTTCACATTGATCCACTGCGTCACTGCCGAAAGGATAGGAATCAGAACAGCTCCTATCACAATACCCCACGCGCCGACGGCCCATGCGTTTCTGATGAGAGTGCCGGGAGAATCGGCCATGTTCAGACCAAGGAAATTGTTGTAGGTATCTATAAGCCCTCTGGTGGTGTCATTGCTCAGGATCAGCCTTCCCTGATATTCCAGATTGGTCAGATCATAATTTTTGGCCACCTCAAGAAGGTCCGATGAGGATAGCTTGTTGAGGACATCTATGATCCCGTTGGTCAGGTCGCCGTCGGTCATTGCCCGTCCATACATGGACACCGTGTTGGCAATGCTTTCTATTCCCGAATTCTGCAGAAATCCTCCGCCGTCCTTATCTATGATGGCGGTCGCAAGAATCTTGAAGGTATCCCTTATTTGGGTCACATAGGCCGGCATGGAATTGATAACCCTATACAGAGCCAGCAGAATAGGAAACTGAATCAAAAGCTGAATACAGCTTCCTCTGGGAGAGATGCCGTATTTGGCATACAGCTCCTGAATCTCCATGTTCTTTGCCATCAAGGACTGCTGATCCGACTTTCCCTTGTACTTCTTCTCAATCAACTGCATCTCAGGATTGATCTTTGCGGAAAGCTTCGAGAATTTCTGCTGCCTGATATTCAGAGGCATCATCAGCAGGTTCACCACTATGGTGAACAGTATGATGGCAAGACCGATATTCGGAATTCCTATGAAATCAATCACATAGAAAATCCCGTTCATGATCTGCCCTAACAGCCACGCCACCTGTCCGATAATAAAAGTAGAGTCCTTTGTCAATAAAATAAAATCCATTTATTCTCTATCCTCTCGGTTTTCCAAACCATTTTTATGACAGTCAAGGTACAGGATCAAATCCTCCCTTTGAAAAGGGATTGCATCTCAATATTCTCCATACAGCTAAAAGACCTCCCTTGAAAGCTCCGTACTTTTGTATCGCCTCCAGACCATACTGGGAACAGCATGGAATATAAGGACATTTAGTGCTTTTCAAAGGAGATAAGTATTTCTGGTAGAACCTGATCCCTGCAATCATAAATTTTTTCATATTCAATTATACCTCAGCGGATATAACGCGATGAAGCCCTCCAAGGTGCAGCAGCGCTCTTTCAATATCCTGATAGCCCACCGAAGCCGCATTCGCCCTTGCCACGATTACTATGTCCAAACCACTATTGAACATGGCCTCCTGTAATCGGTAACTTTCCCGCAACAGTCTCTTGATCCGGTGCCTCACCACACTGTTGCCTACCTTCTTGCTCACGCTGATTCCGATTCTGTTCCCTGCGGTGCCGTTTTCCTTCACATACATAACCATATATTTGTTTGCATAAGACTTACCGCTCTTATAAACAGACCGGAACTGGTGATTTTTCTTTAAGCTCTCAGAAAATATCACAATAAACAAATCCTCCTGAAAGGCGTTCCAAACTACTATGTAACCCATGTATCCTTGAAACGCCTTTCAAAAAAAGAACGAAAAAGGCCACATTGCTGTGACCTCTGCGACTATGCGGACAATATCTTTCTTCCTTTTGCGCGTCTGGCCGCCAAAACTTTTCTTCCGCCGCGAGTACTCATTCTTGCCCTGAAGCCGTGAACCTTTGCACGAGAACGCTTTTTAGGCTGATATGTCATCTTCATGGGAAAGCACCTCCTTTTCTCTGAACCTTTTTATTCTTCCAATTTCGACTTTCAAAACAGTCTTGATGCATCAAAATTTTACGAAGGTAACTGATTGTCTCTCATTTCAATGCAAACATTTTTAGAAAACAGCATAATGATTGTATAAAAAAAACCTCGGAATGTCAAGGAAAATTCAGCAAAAATCGCTTTTTCCCTCAATAAAAAAATTTTTTAGTGGTTATGCACAGAGATATCCACACGATCCTGTGTGTATTCACTTATCCACACACTGTTGATTGCTTGTGGATAAGAAAATTTTCATGCGTATATCTATGTGCAATGTTCATGGGCCATATAAAAATAATAGCAGGAATACAAGCTTTTTCTTTGCTTCCTATTTATCCACTTATTCACATTTCTATCCACATTTCTTTATATACTAGATTTTTATAAACATACTTATCAACATTATGTGGATAAAAATATCCATAGCTTGTTCAAAACTTATATTTGAAATATTGAACAATCTATATTAAAATGGATAAATATCATATTCAGCAAGGAGATGCGAAATGGACGATATCAAAGGAAGCTGGTCTGAAATAAAGGAAATGATCAAGATGGAATATGACCTTACCGACATTTCCTATACCACATGGGTAGAACCTCTTCAGTTTTACAATGTGGTGGATGATGTAGTGAGCATCGTGGTTCCTGCGGACAAGTCCCATCTCCTTGGATACATATCTTCCAAATACGGCAGTTCCTTTCAAGTCACCATCACAGAAAGGTTCGACCATTTTTACGATGTCAAATTCATCTCGGAAAAAGACATCGCAGCCATCAGCCCGGAAGAAGAGGATTCCTCGGAGGATTCCGAGAACAGCTCCAATTACCGAAACGCCCATCTGAACAAAAAATATAAATTCGACACCTTCGTGGTAGGCAGCAGCAATAAATTTGCCCATTCCGCCTGCCTTGCGGTAGCGGAGTCCCCGGGAGAGGTCTATAACCCCCTCTATCTGTACGGGGGATCAGGGCTTGGAAAAACCCACCTGATGCATTCCATAGGCCACTTTATATTAGAGCACACCCCTGACAAGAAGGTGCTTTACGTTACCAGCGAAGAGTTCACCAACGAGGTCATAGAGTCCATACGAAACGGAAACGCCGCGTCCATGACCAAGCTGAGGGAAAAATACAGAACCGTGGACGTACTGATGGTGGATGATGTGCAATTTATAATAGGAAAGGAAAGTACTCAGGAGGAGTTCTTCCATACCTTCAATGTGCTGCATTCCGCAAGAAAACAGATCATCCTTTCTTCGGACAAGCCCCCCAAGGAGATAGAGACCTTGGATGAGCGTTTTCGGTCCCGGTTTGAATGGGGACTCATTGCCGATATACAGGCCCCTGACTACGAGACCAGAATGGCCATCCTGAAAAAGAACGCGGAATCCTGCAATCGTCAGATAGACGAGGAGATCATCAAGTACATAGCCACCAATGTAAAGTCCAACATCCGGGAGCTGGAGGGCGCCTTCAACAAGATCATAGCCGCCGTCAAGCTCAACAATGTGGATCTCACTCTTGCAGTGGCGGAGGACGCCCTGAAGGACGTTATCGACCCAAATAAGTCCAGAGAGATCACCCCCAACCTGATCATCAACGTGGTATCGGAGCAATTCGGGGTAAGGCCCGAGGACATTACCTCAAAAAGAAGAAATTCCGAATTCGTACAGCCCAGACAAGTGGTTATGTACCTATGCCGGAAGCTGACCTCCACCCCATACGTGAACATAGGCAAGCTTCTCGGAAAAAAGGATCATACCACCATCATGCACGGCGTAAACAAGATCACCGCCGACATGGAGCACAACGAAGAGCTTAAGAACAAAATAGACATCATAATAAAAAAACTGAACCCTTCATAAAGGGTTTTTATCCCCATCTTTTTCCGGTTTCCCTGTGGGCGGGGTGGGGATAAAATAAATTGAGGAATCAGGGGGTTAAAGAGATTGTGAATAACCTGACACTTATTCTCAGGTTAATAATGAAATATTCACTACTTTTCCATTCCATTTTTCCCAGAAAAATAGTATAATAGAAACGGTTATCCACTTTTCAACAGCCATTACTAAGAATCTTATTAATTTCTTTCTTTTTTTATAGGATGTTCCTGCTGCTAAAAAGTCACGAGGATGGAGGGAGTTGTTCACATGAAATTAGTTTGTAAAAAAGCGAATCTGCAAAACGGAGTGCAGATTGTGTCCAGAGCCGTTCCAAACAAAACCACAATGTCCATACTTGAATGTATTCTGATAGATGCATCCAACAACATGATCACTCTGACCGCCAACGACATGGATCTGGGAATTGAGACTATCATACAGGGAGAAATCAAGGAGGAAGGGCTTATCGCCATAGACGCCAAAATATTTCTCGAAATCGTGAGAAAGCTCCCTGACAGCGATGTAAAGATTGAAACGGATTCCTCCTATAAGGTCACGATCACCTGCGAAAAGGCCAAGTTCAATATCATGGGAAAATCGGGGGAGGATTTTTCCTATCTTCCCATAGTAGAGAAAGAAAACAGTGTGGTACTGAGCCAGTTTACCCTCAAGGAATTGGTGCGGCAGACAATATTCTCCATCTCGGACAATGACAACAACAAGCTAATGACCGGAGAACTCTTCGAGATCAACGGGGACGAGCTGAAGGTTGTATCCTCCGACGGGCACCGCATTTCCATCCGAAAGGTGCAGCTTAGGGACAACTATGAGCATAAAAAAGTAGTAGTTCCCGGAAAGACTCTCAACGAAGTCAGCAAGATTCTTCCGGGGGAAGCGGAAGGCGTGCTGAATATTTATTTTACCGCAAGACATATTGTATTTGCCTTCAATGATACCACGGTGGTATCCAGACTCATAGAAGGGGAATATTTCAACATAGACAGAATGCTCTCCGGCGACTATGAGACCAAGGTCAGGATCAACAAAAAGGAACTGCTGAACTGTATCGACAGAGCCACTCTCCTGACCAGAGAAGGGGACAGAAAGCCCGTGGTCATTGATATCATGGACGGAACCATGGAGCTGAAGATCGATTCCGCTCTTGGGAGCATGAATGAAGACATTGACATAGAAAAACAAGGCAAGGATCTGATGATAGGTTTCAATCCCAAGTTCCTCATAGACGCCCTCAGGGTCATAGACGATGAGGAGGTGGATCTGTATATGGTGAATCCCAAGGCCCCCTGCTTCATCAAGAATGAGGAGCAAAGCTATATCTATCTGATACTGCCCGTAAGTCTGGTGGCAAATTACGCCAGATAAGGGAAGGATCCGAGGGAAAAGCCTTTTTGAGCTTAAAACAAGTCCGGCGGAATGTACGATTCCGGAGGAAGGAAGGGAAAGTATATGCAGGTAGTTCGTTTGAAGGATGATTTCATCAGGCTTGGTCAGGCGCTGAAATTGTCAGGCATGATAGGTTCGGGAGTGGAAGCGAAGTTCATCATTCAGGACGGTCTGGTGCGGGTGAACGGCGAAGTGGAAGTCAGGCGGGGGAAAAAACTGGTAAACGGTGATGTGATAGAATATAACGGAAGTACCGTCAAAATAGAAGCGGGGGCCGCCGGCTCTAAAGCATGAAGAAGCGGTATTTTTTAGGCTGTCTGCTTTGGGGACGGGGAGTGTGAGTATGATCATCAAATCGATAGAGCTGGCTGACTATAGGAATTATGATTTTCTCAACATGCAGTTTGATAAGGGGACCAATATTCTCTATGGGGACAACGCGCAGGGGAAGACCAACATTCTTGAGGCTATTTTTGTGTCCGCCACCACCAAATCCCACAAAGGAAGCAAGGACGGCGAGATCGTCCGTTTCGGAAAGGAAGAGAGCCACATAAGAACCTATCTGGAGAAGGAGGGCGTGGAGACGAGAGTGGACATGCACTTGAGAAAGAGCAAGTCCAAGGGCATTGCCATCGACGGACAGAAGGTGAAGAAGGCCGCGGATCTGTTGGGTCTGTGCAATGTAGTATTTTTTTCCCCGGAGGATCTGGGTATCATAAAAAACGGTCCGGGAGAGAGAAGGAGATTTGTGGACATGGAGCTGTGCCAGCTGGACAGCTTCTACTTCTACAATCTAAATCATTACAACAAAATAGTAAATCAGCGAAACAAGCTCTTGAAGGATATGTTCATGAATCCTGATCTGAAGGAAACTCTGAGCATATGGGACATGCAGCTGGTTTCTTTCGGAAGCAAGGTCATAGAGCGCAGGAAGCTGTTTGCGGAGCAGCTCAACGAGATCATATACGATATCCATAAAAAGCTTTCGGGGAACAAAGAGGAGATCGCCGTCCACTATGAGCCGGATGTGGAGATAGAGGAATTCGAGAAAAGGCTCAAGACGAATCAGGAGCGGGATATAAAGTCAAAGATAACGTCTGTAGGTCCTCATAGAGACGATTTTTCGTTCACAGTAGGAGATGTGGACATCAGGAGATACGGGTCTCAGGGCCAGCAGAGAACGGCCGCGCTTTCGCTGAAGCTGTCGGAGATAGAACTGGTGAAGAAGATCACCAAGGATACGCCCATACTGCTGTTGGACGATGTTCTTTCGGAGCTGGACTCCAATAGGCAGAACTACCTTTTGAACAGCATAGGAGACATACAGACCATCATCACCTGCACGGGTCTGGAGGAATTCGTGAACCATCGGTTCGAGATCAACAATGTCTATCATGTCTCGGAGGGAAGGGTTAGCTGTATGAATCAGTAGCTGGTAATATGGCATTATAAATTCATCTTTTATGGTTGAGAGAGGACGGCACATTTATGAACACGGAAGGCATCGGCAGCACAGCTGTAGAAAGTGAATATGGCGCGGATCAGATCCAGATACTTGAGGGGCTGGAAGCAGTGAGAAAGCGTCCGGGAATGTACATAGGAACTACCTCCAGCAGAGGACTTCACCATCTTGTGTACGAGATAGTGGACAACGCGGTGGACGAGGCTCTGGCGGGAGTGTGCGATAGGATAGAAGTGATCATAAACGAAGATGAATCCGTCACGGTCATAGACAACGGAAGAGGCATTCCTGTGGGAATCAACCATAAGGCGGGCATTCCTGCCGTGGAGGTGGTTTTCACGATCCTTCATGCAGGCGGAAAATTCGGCGGCGGGGGATATAAGGTATCTGGGGGCCTTCACGGCGTAGGCGCCTCCGTGGTTAACGCTCTTTCGGAATGGCTTGAGGTAGAAATCTGTCAGGAAGGAAAAATATACAAGCAGCGATATGAGAGAGGGCATGTGTGCTATCCGCTGAAGCAGATCGGTGAATGTCCTCTGGAAAAGACGGGATCTAAGATTACTTTTTTCCCGGATCGGACAATTTTTACGGAGACGACCACTTTTGATTTTGACGTACTGAAGATCAGGCTGCGGGAGATGGCCTTTCTGACTAAGGGGCTGAGAATTATACTGAGGGACTGCAGAAAGGAAGAAGAAATAGAATCTGCAGCCAATGCCCCCTTTGACTCCGAGGATTTTGAGACAGATCACGAGATCGGCCAGATCAACGAGCTTCTCAGACGGGCCAGAGAGGACAGGGAAGAGGAGGGAATGGAATCCCAAAATCCTCAGGATGAAAATATCCTTGAAAATGTGGATGTAAAACCGGAGGCTGAGGAAAAGGCGGAGGATTCCGAACATAAAAGGACGGCAAAGAAGAAAGAGAGAATGGTGGAGTTCTGCTATGAGGGGGGCATCAAAGAATTTGTGGTATACCTCAATCGAAGCAAGAACGCCTTGTATGAGAATGTACTCTACTTCGAGGGACAGAAGAACAATGTGTATGTGGAGGTATCTTTCCAGCACAATGATTCCTTCAACGAAAGCGTGTTCAGCTTTGTGAACAATATCAACACTCCGGAAGGGGGAACCCATTTGCAGGGTTTCAGAAACGCCCTCACCAAGACCTTCAATGATTATGCCAGAGGAGCAAAGCTTCTGAAGGACAATGAGCCGAACCTGTCAGGGGAGGACATACGGGAAGGCCTTACTGCCATTGTAAGCGTAAAGATAGAGGATCCCCAGTTTGAGGGTCAGACCAAGCAGAAGCTGGGAAACAGCGAGGCAAGGGGAGCGGTGGACAATGTGGTCAGCGAGCAGCTGACATATTTCCTTGAGCTGAACCCTTCTGTGGCCAAGGCTATCTGCGAGAAGTCCATTCTTGCCCAGAGGGCCAGAGAGGCGGCGAGAAAGGCCAGAGATCTGACCAGAAGAAAGACGGCGTTGGACGGTATGGCTCTGCCCGGCAAGCTGGCGGACTGCTCCGACAAGGATCCGAAGAATTGTGAGATTTATATCGTGGAGGGAGATTCTGCAGGCGGCAGCGCAAAGACGGCACGTTCCCGTACCACGCAGGCCATTCTTCCTCTGAGGGGAAAGATTCTCAATGTTGAGAAGGCCAGACTGGACAAAATATATGCCAATGCGGAGATCCGGGCCATGATCACGGCCTTCGGCACGGGAATCCATGATGATTTCGATATCTCTAAGCTCCGCTACGACAAGATTATCTTGATGACGGATGCGGACGTGGACGGCGCCCATATCAGCACGCTGCTTTTGACCTTTATCTATCGGTTCATGCCGGATCTGATCAAGGAGGGACATGTATATCTGGCCAAGCCTCCTCTGTACAAGCTTGAAAAAAATAAGAATGTATGGTATGCCTACAGCGACGAGGAGCTGGAAAGTATATTGAAAGAAGTGGGGAGGGATCAGAACAACAAGATCCAGCGCTACAAGGGACTGGGGGAGATGGATGCGGAACAGTTGTGGGAGACCACCATGGATCCCGCCAGAAGGATTCTGCTCAGGGTCAATTATGATGAAGAGATCGTATCCGAGATCGATCTGACTTTCACCACGTTCATGGGAGACAAGGTGGAGCCCAGACGGGAGTTCATAGAGGAGAACGCCAAGTTCGTCAAGAATCTTGACATCTGACCAATGATGATATGATTATTGAGTTTGGAAACAAGTTTTCAAATTTTGATTGGTATGTGCGCTGAAGCGCATAGAGAGGTATAACCATGAACGACGACATTTTTGATAACGAGCCCATAATAGACAAGATTCATGAAGTTGACCTGAAAGAGAGAATGGAGACTTTCTTTATCGATTATGCAATGAGCGTCATATCCTCCCGTGCGCTTCCGGACGTAAGGGATGGGCTGAAGCCGGTGCAGCGCAGAGTCCTCTATTCCATGATAGAACTGAACAATGGTCCGGATAAGCCTCACCGTAAAAGCGCCCGTATCGTAGGTGATACCATGGGTAAATATCATCCCCATGGAGACAGCTCCATCTATGGAGCCTTGGTGAACATGGCGCAGGAATGGTCCATGCGCTATACCCTTGTGGACGGCCACGGAAATTTCGGTTCTATGGACGGAGACGGTGCCGCTGCCATGCGTTATACGGAGGCAAGACTTTCCAAGATTTCCATGGAGCTTCTTGCGGACATCAACAAAGATACGGTGGATTTCGTCCCCAATTTCGACGACACGGAGAAGGAGCCGGTGGTTCTTCCCAGCCGGTATCCCAATCTTTTAGTGAACGGCACCACAGGCATCGCGGTGGGAATGGCCACCAATATTCCTCCCCACAATCTCCGGGAGGTGGTGGCGGCCATTGTAAAGATCATCGACAATCGGGTGGAAGAGAATAGAAATACTTCCATAGACGAGATATTGGAGATCATCAAGGCCCCCGACTTTCCTACGGGAGGTCTGATCTTAGGTACAAGAGGCTGTCAGGAGGCCTATAGGACGGGCAGGGGAAAGGTCATTGTCAGGGCCATAACGAATATAGAGACCTTGCCCAACGGAAAAAGCCAGATCATAGCCACAGAACTTCCCTATATGGTGAACAAGGCGAATCTGATTATAAAGATCGCGGAGCTGGTGAAGCTGAAAAAGGTGGACGGGATCACGGACATAAGGGATGAGTCCAACAGAGAGGGCGTGCGGGTGGTGATCGAGCTGCGCAAGGACGCCAACGCCAACGTGATACTGAACCAGCTCTATAAGCACACCCAGCTGCAGGATACCTTCGGGGTGAATATGCTGGCCCTCATCGGTCAGGAGCCCAAGATCATGAATCTTCTGGACATGCTTCTGTACTACCTGAAGCATCAGGAGGAAGTGATCACCAGAAGAACCAAGTATGAGCTGAACAAGGCGGAGGAAAGGGATCATATCCTGCAAGGTCTGCTGAAGGCTCTTGACTTCATAGATGAAGTAATATCCATTATCAGAAGCAGCCGCAACACTCAGATGGCCAAGGAGAGGCTTATGGAGCGTTTTGAGCTTTCCGAGGTTCAGTCTCAGGCCATTGTGGACATGCGTCTGAGGGCTCTCACAGGTCTGGAGCGGGAGAAGCTTGAGAGCGAGCATGAAGAGCTGCAGCTGCGGATCAAGGAGCTGAAGGAGATTTTGGGGGACGAAAAGCTGCTCTTGGGGGTCATAAAGAAGGAGATCGTGGAGATCTCCGACAAATTCGGTGATGAAAGAAGGAGCAAGATAGGATTCGACGCCACGGATATTTCCATAGAGGATCTGGTTCCCAGAGGAAATACGGTGATCGCCCTCACGAATCTGGGCTATATCAAGCGCATGACCGTGGACAACTTCAAGGCCCAGAATAGAGGCGGCAAAGGAATCAAGGGAATGCAGACCATAGAGGATGATTTCATAGAGGATCTTTTGATGACAACCACTCATCATTATCTGTATTTCTTTACAAGTCTGGGGCGGGTGTATAGGCTCAAGGCTTATGAGATTCCCGAAGCCGGCAGAACAGCCAGAGGGACAGCGGTGGTGAATCTCCTGCAGCTGGCGCCGGAGGAAAAGATAACGGCCATGATTCCCATTAAGGAGCATGATGAGAATAAGAATCTATTCATGGTGACTAAGAAGGGAATCGTGAAGAAGACATCTCTTACGGAATTTTCAAATATCCGGAAGAAAGGTCTTACTGCCATCAGCCTGAAGGATGATGATGAACTGATAGAAGTGAAGTCCACTGACAGCGGCAGTGAAATATTCCTTGTGACCAAGCAAGGTATGTGCATTCGTTTCAGGGAGACTGACGTTCGTCCCACCGGAAGAAGCTCCATGGGTGTAATCGGCATGAATCTGTCGGACGGGGACGAGATCATAGGGATGCAGCTTCAGAGTCAGGGGGATTCCCTGCTGATCGTGTCCGAGAACGGTCTTGGCAAGCGTACCTATCTGAATGAGTTCGCAGTGCAGAACAGAGGCGGAAAGGGTGTGAAATGCTACAAGATCACCGAGAAGACAGGAAATGTGGTGGGAGTGAAGGCTGTCAGCGATGAGAACGAGATCATGATGATCACCACGGAGGGAATCATCATACAGCTGAGGATGCAGGATATTTCCACTTTGGGCAGAATTACTTCCGGCGTGAAGATGATGAATCTGGATGAGGGAATCAAGATCGCCCAGATAGCCAAGGTCAGGGAGAAGATCTCCAACGGAGAGCAGGAATTCGACAATGTGGAGGACGCCATGGAAAACATGGAGGAAGAATATCCCTTTGAGGCTGATACCGAGGAGTTTGTAGAATTTGAGGACACTTCCGTGGAAGAGGTATTTTTGGAGGATGCATCGGAAGATTCCGCCGAACCGTAAATAAGTCTGCACAAGGCATGTTTGTAAGCCTTGTGCAGATTCTTTTTGTGAGAATTGTGATGCAGAAATATGTTTGAAAAATATATTTGACAATTTTCTGAGAAAGGTTTAATATGGTTTTGGTTTTGAGAGAGACCATTTTTACCGCTAGGGCATAAGATATAGTTCAACATTGAAAGTGTCAATTGAATTGGCACTTTTTGAATGGATTGAACGTAAAACCCAAACAAGTGGAAGGGATAAAAGGAAGCAAAGGAGACAGCGGAAATGGAAGCTTATGTTATATTCAAGGATTTGGCAATCATTATTATATTTGCAAAGGCCTTCGGAATTCTGGCCAGAAAATGCAAGGCGCCTCAAGTGGTGGGAGAGATCATAGCGGGCCTGCTGATAGGATCCAGCGTTCTGGGGCTGGTGCAGCAGACGGACTTTTTGGTGGAAATGGCGGAGATAGGCGTGGTTCTACTGATGTTTTCCGCAGGTCTGGAGACAAATCTGAAAGATCTGCTGAAGACAGGTCCGATTGCTCTTTTGATCGCCTGCGCCGGCGTTTTCGTCCCTCTCTTGTGCGGAACGCTTCTCTACATGGGATATTACGGCGCTGCTCCCTGGGGATCTGAGGAGTTCTATACTGCCGTATTTTTCGGAGTCATCATGACCGCCACCAGTGTGAGCATTACGGTGCAGTCCCTGAAGGAGATGGGCAAGCTGAAGGAGAAGGTGGGAACAACCATCGTCAGCGCCGCCATCATAGACGATGTGATAGGCATTCTGGTGCTTACCTTTGTGATAGGGCTGAAGAATCCCGATTCCGATCCGGGAAAGGTAGTTATCTCCACGGCGGTGTTCTTTGTTCTGGCCTTCGTGCTGGGAATAATTTTATATAGGGTATTCAAGATTCTGGACAATCGTTATCCCCATACAAGAAGAATTCCCATCATCAGCCTTGCCCTATGCTTTTTCTTTGCCTATGCCGCGGAGAAATATTTCGGCATTGCAGATATCACAGGGGCTTATGTGGCGGGAATTATCTTGTGTTCCATCAAGGATTCTTCTTATATAGACGAAAAGATGGAAGTCAGCTCTTATATGATTTTCGGGCCTATCTTCTTTGCAAGCATTGGAATCAAGACCAATATCGATAATTTAAGCGGCGATATTCTGCTGTTTTCCTTATGCTTCGTAGCGGTGGCTCTTATAGGAAAGATCGTGGGCTGCGGTCTGATGGCAAAGCTGTGCAAATTCCGTACCATCGACAGCGTAAAGATAGGAGTGGGAATGATGACGAGAGGCGAGGTGGCGCTGATCGTAGCTCAGAAAGGGCTGTCTGTGGGCCTGCTGACTCCCATATACTTTACGTCCGTGATACTGCTGATCATTGTATCCAGCATATTGACCCCTATCATTTTGAAGGTTCTCTATGCCAAGGACGAAAAACAGATTGGGGCGAAATGCGGGCAGGAGGCTTGAGGGGCCGAATAGGGACAAGGCGTTAAAATGAAATACCTTGTCCCACATTAGGATTCATGGCGCTGTAGGTTGCGTCCGCAACAAAGACTGCCAGAAAAAGCAGACAGAGCAAGATTCTCCATTTTCCCGGAAGCTTCAGGTAAAGTTTTTCGTAGAATGGGAGAAGGAAGCATACGAGCGCCATTCCCCCCAGCCCGAAAGTGACTGCGCCCAGAAGGCAGATTCTTCCGCTGATATTGAGAAAATGTCCGCTGTAATCCCACCACCGAACGCCCCAGTGCCGTTCCAGATAGAAGCTGGTGAGATATTCCAGAACGGAGCAGACCGCCATGGACAATAGGAATACTGTCAAAGGCCTCTTTCTGAGAGAGCGCAGAAGGAGGCAGAGCAATACTCCTCCCACTCCATAGATAGGAAGGTAAGGGCCTCTGTACACGCCTCTATTGATGAAGGCATGTCTGGTAAAATAGGACAACAGAACCTCCCAGATCCATCCGGCGAAGGCCAATACAAAAAACAGCATGACATAATAGAAAAAGTCATGTTCTATTTTCAAATCTTCTCTATTTTTCTTTATTTCCATACTTTATTCATATTTTCCATGCGAGAATTTGGACAATAAAATCATAATAAAATCATGTTTTTTGATTCTAATATAGTATTTGGATAATAGAATCATGTTTTTTGATTCTATTATAGAATGAGAAAAAAACCCAGATTTATTCTTATGCTTTCAATTTTTCCAGAATTTAGCCCTTGATAGCGGCGCTGATGAGGTTAAAGGAAATCTACCCAAGTATCTTGAAATTTATACTATATGATGATAAACTAAATAGGGATGTGTATGAAATGTGGGAGGCAGAGCTGTTATGGAAAAGAAAAAAATATTTGGTGATTATGTAAATGCCATACGCAAGGAAAAACATATTTCCATGAACGTTCTTTGTGACGGTATCTGCAATATTCAGGACATTTATAATATTGAAAATAGTGATTGGAATAAGGACATGTTTCTTCAGGAAACTATTTTGGAGAGACTTGGAGTTGGAGCAGAGGACTATGAGTATTTTCTGTTTTATGAGGAATACAAAAGATGGATTGATAGGCATCAGATCCTGCATTCAATCATTTTTGAGAAATTCCAGGAAGCGGGCCGTTTGCTGGATGAGTATTTTTGCAATTATGTGAATGAGGGGGATAAGTACGGGCTGGAGAGACAATTCTATCTCAGCATGCTGGGACAGCTGGAGAGATGCAGGGGAAAATCAGAAGAAGTACTGAGTGATATTTTCCATGAAGCCATACGCATCACTGTGCCCATGTATGGAGAAAAACCTATAGCCGATATGGTATTGTCCATAAAGGAGCTTAATCTGATGCTGGAGGCGGAGAGGTATAGGAAGGAAGGGGAGCGCATTGAGCGCTATAAAGAAATCGTAGATTATATAGCAAGAGCAGAATTTGACAGCCGGGGAAAGGTGAAAATTTATCCGAAAGCTGTCTATTATATGTGCCGGTGCATGAAAAATAAAGCCGAGAGAAATGAAAATCTTTCAAATAATTATATAATTAAAATTTTAAGATACAGCAGCAGAGCACAAAAAACCTTGCGGGATAACGGAAGGATGTATTTTCTATGGGAGATTCTTTCCATGAGGGAGGAATTGCTGGAAAAATACATACAAAATAGCATGGATGAAGGTGATATAAGAGACGGGAATGTAAAGGAAGAGAAAAAATGCAATCATATTAATCTGATGAAATATATTTATGATAGGGATAGGAAATGGCGGCTGGTGCTGGAAAAGGTTTATGGGGAATTCCATATGCCTAAGGAAACCTTTGAATATTGCTATCTCTATGTCTTTAAAGGAGTATCCTGCATTAATGATGTCATACGCATTAGACGTGAAATGTTTGGAATGAGCCAAAAGGAGCTCTGCAAGGGAATCTGTGACGTGAGAACCTTGAGGCGACTGGAAAACTATAAAACTTCTACTCATAGAGTTATAGTGTGTGAACTGTTTGAGAAGCTGGGGCTGTCCGGAGAATTGACTAGAACAGAATTGGCCACCAGCAGCCAAGAGGCCAAGGAGTTGATGGAGAAGATAAGAGATCTGGGAAATGATGATCAGCTGGAGGAAACAGAGAAATTATTGAATAAATTGAAAAAGATAGTTTTTATAGATATACCAATCAATCGTCAAGCAGTTATGAGAAAAGAAATTTTGATTCAAAGAAAAAAGAAAGCTTTGACAAATAAAGAATATTATAGACAAATGAAAAAGGCATTGGAATTAACATTACCATATGAATATTTTATAAAAGAGGGAGACAAATATTTAACAAACGAAGAACAATCATTTATACAAAACATGATGAAGGTGATGAAAGAGGATAGTGAGGAAATGTCTATTTGTATTAGACATCTTGAAAAAATATATCAGTTTTATATAGATAATGAAATACAAGAAACAGTATTTGGTATGTATGAATTTATCATGTGTCAGATAGGAAGTATATGGGGAAATCTGGGAGAACATGACAAGGCAGATGAATACAATAGGCAGATTATTGAAGGGTGTCTAAGATTTCGCAGATTGAAAGCCTTGCAGGATGGTTTATATGATAGATGGTGGAATTATTCAGAACGTAAGAAAAAAGGTATTGATGTTGAAAAGGAATTGAACGATGAAGAAGAGCTTACAGCCTGCCTTTTGATCAGCAGGCTGTGTAAGCTAAAGTACAGCGAGAAATTTTATAGAAAAAAATTAAAACTCATAAAAAGCAAATGATAAGAAATATTATGCATTGTTATTATTAAAGCCTTTTTTGTCATTCAGAAGAGAGATTCCGGGTTCGCCGTTATCCTTATCTTTGTGATCAGGTTTCGGGGATTCTTGCTCATATCCGGAACTGCCGGATTCTGAAATCTGCCCCCATATAGGGTTTGCCGCAGATAGGGTGAACAATGTCAGGGCTGCAGCGGTGAACATGAGAACTTTTTGAAATTGTTTTTTCTTCATTTTGAAATTCCTCCTTGGTAAGTTTTTTTACATATATATTATTTCACAGATATGGTATGATGACAAGGGACAGAACGTGTTAAAAATGGTTTTTAACACGTTCTGTCCCTTGTCAGACAATTAAAAATATTGTATACTCATTATTAAGAAGTATACTTCATAAAATTTATGAAAAGGGGTGATATGGCTATATACTAGATAAATATGAAAAAATAGTATTGGCACAATAATATAGTTATGTAAAAATAGAATGGTCATTTAGGTTCAATATGGTTCATTATTTTTAGACGTATTTTGACTGTTAAATGTGAGGAGGAAGTACAAATGAAGTTAATGAAGAAAGGTGTTATGGCCCTTTTTATTATGGGCGTGCTTGGGATGGGCGCTTCGCAATATGTTCAGGCGTGTTCAAGTTCTCCGGGATGTGTAGCGAAGGACGAATCTGTGAGTTGTGGAATACCGGTGGGCATACCAAGTTCTCACACGGTGGTATATCCCAATGGTTACACAGAGGAATGTACCATATGGGTTACAAAGTCCATTCATACCATAAAGTGTCAGGGATGTGGAGCCGTTCTTTATACAGAATTGAGAACTTGTTCAGAGACGCACAGCAATATCCATTGTTTTCCCTCATATAATATGTGCAAGTGACAAATGTATTAACTGAATTGAGGTTTGAACAGAATTGAGAAAAGGCAGGGCATGGATTCTTAATAAATTCATGCCCTATGACACTCTGCAAATCCGGATTATTTGAATAAGAAAAGGTAAAAACAATGAAAAAAGTAATGCAAGCTGTATCTATAACAATATTTTTTATTATCTGCATGGCAGGCTGCGGCAAAGAAGAACAAGGTGGAGAGATCATACAGGAAAGAGAGAGAACGGAATATGATTTAGCCGGCAATTCATGGAAAGAATTTGATGAGGTGGCAGAGAGCAGGGAAAGCTGGGGTATAGCAAATTACTGGGAGGATTCTGAATTAGGAGCGCCGGAAGAAGGAATGACGATCTGGGGATATCAAAGTTCTGTAGACGGAACGGATTATTATATTCTGCAGGAATATGAGACGGCGGATGGAAACTATAGACGTTACCTGACCCGTGTGGATACAGTGACTTTTGAGGCGGAGCGGAAGGAGATTGTGATTTCCGGAGAAGCTGATGAAAAGGTAGGACTGGCGAAGGCCATAGAAGAATACGGGGCCTTAGTAGCAGGAATGGATGTGATAGATGGAAGGCCATGTCTTCTGCTTTTCCGGATGGATGAGGAGAAAAAAGAGATCGGCCATATTTATAAGGTGCAGATGAACGCAGATCTTGAGACAGAGAGCATTGTGGACATAAAGAAAGATCTGGAGAATGCAGGATTGCTTTCCGGAAGGTCAGGAGTGGGAGATATATTCTGCGATAGAAGCGGAAATACCTATATAGGCGCCTCAGAGGTGGCCGTGTTTGACAAGGAGGGAAGCTTTATAAAGAAGCTGGAGCCTCCAAAGGGTTTTGACGGGATATTTGCCCGTACCTGCAGGCTGCCTGACGGTCGTCCTGTCTTTGAATGTATAGATGTCGCATCGGACAGATCAGCCTTGTTCTGTCTGGAGGGGACGGAGGAAAAGATTCTGTATGACGGAAAATATAATTATTCCGCCTTCAGATGTCTGAACGAATACGGAGAGATCTATTATGTGGGGGGGAGGAGCGTTTATAGGTGGGATGCGGCAGATGGAAGCTGTGAGAGGCTGTATCAGGACATGTCCATGGATGTTTATGGGTGCAGGGCCATCATAGAGAGCCCCGAAGGGGCGCTGACCCTTGCCTTTTACGCTGACGGAGAATCTTATCTATATCAGCTGAAGCAGGGGAAGCAGGAGGAAGAGACAGAGATAACCATCTTCCAATTACATACGGATCAGATGATAGAAAAAAGTGCGGACGAATATTCCAGAAAGCATCCCGGAGTCAGGATTACCGTTGAAGGAATCCAAGAAGGCGAGGACAGAGATATTGCCCTGAATAGGGTCATGGCTCAGATTCAGGAAGGAAATGGGCCGGATATGTTCGTGGTAGCGAAAAAACATCTGGAAATCCTCCAGAATCAGGGTCTTCTCATGGACTTGTCTATGCTGCGTCAGGAGGATGTCTTTGATCAGATGTTTCAGGGGGTTCTGCAGTATGGTATGGTGGACGGGAAGCTTTACGGCATCGTGAGCAGTGCAAGTGTTGGTACACTTGTAGTAAACGAGAGTATATGGGACAAGGAGACTTGGACGGCCGAGGATGTGATGAAGCTGATGGAGGAAGGAGGAGAGAGCGGAAATGATTTTTCGACCTTTAATCAGGATGCTATTTCTTCCGGAGATCTTCTGTATCAATTGGCAGTAAAAGATATAATTGCCGGAAATTCTTCTCTGGTGAATGAGGAGGAGAAGAGCTGTCAGCTCGATGGTGAAAGGTTCATAAATATATTGAAATTCTGCAGGGAATATGGGAAGGATTCGGAATCTTCGGAAGAAGGTATTGAAAAGATTCATTCCAGAGAAAATTTAGCTTTTGCGGCAGGTTCCAATCTTGCAGCGTTTAGCAGAGATATGAAGGCTCTGGGCGAAGGATATAGAGTTGTAGGTTTTCCCACGGACGGCGGGTACGGAGGATATGTCAGCTGCGGAGACTGTATTGCTATCAGTGGAACAACAAAGAACCAAGAGAAAGCTCTTGACTTCATAAAATATCTTTTGGGCGACAAGGTACAGAAAAAAAACGGAATTTATACCGTCAGAAGAGACATCCTTGTAGATAATATTGTAGAGGGTGAGGAGGACGGGGAGGGGCCTTTTCTTATGGTTGGCAATAGAAGTATAACGTTGCTGGAAGGAAGGCCGGATGGAAAATCTTTTCTGCCGGAATATCTTGAGATCATGGAAAGGGGATCATCTATCGATACACAGACCCGTGGGATAAGCGCAATCATAATGGAAGAGGCAGGGGCGTTCTTTCATGGAGATAAGTCTGCCGAGGATGCGGCAAAGGTGATTCAGAATCGAGTTTGGCTGTATCTGAATGAGTAGATAAGTTTGAGAAGTATCTGCCTATATCATGTGTAGGCAGCGCCAAACCCCATGTATAACCGGAATACGATAAGGCTGCTTTGAATGAAGGGACATTCAAAGCAGCCTTTCGTCTATCGGTGCTTCTAATCATATTTTTACTGATATTTTTCCTTCAGAAGCTCGATTCCGTATTCTCTGGGAGTCCCCTTCAAGCGCTCCATGTAGGCTTCGAGCTGCCCTCTGCAATGCTCAGGGCCTCCTTCCCGCATGACGGTCCACATAGGGTCGGCGTCGTAATGGGAGGTTTTCATCATGGAATCGTTCCAGTCCAGAATCATCTTTGCCCCCTTGGCGCACAGCTCGGGGTGCGCCTGAGCCAGATTGTGCTGTTCATGGGGATCCTCCACGATATTGAAGAGCATTTCCTCCGGCAGAAGATGGCCTCCTCCGTGAACGGTGCGGATGTAGATATAATCATCGAACCGTGCGCTTCGCTGGCAGACATGGGCGCACTGGGTCAAAACTACATAGGGTCTGGAGCAGTCCTTTCCCTCCCGCAGCTGGGCTGCGAATGAAATCCCGTCATAATGATAACGGTGAGAGGAAATCATGGGAGTTCCAAGCAGTTCCTGAACCGTAGGGGTTAAGTCAGTATTGTCATAAAATCCCTTTGCCGCGGTTCCTTTCTGAATTCCCGGCCAGCGAATGATCAGCGGAATCCGGCATACGGGTTCGTCCGCCATGCCATGCTCCGCATAGACGCCGAATTCACCCAGATCCTCTCCATGGTCCGCAGTGATGATAATGGCCAGATCATCGTCATACAGATTATTTTCTTTCAGCCAGCCGATTATTTTAGCAATGTTGTCGTCGGTATAGCGGATGCCGTTGTCATACTGATTGAGGAAATGCCTCGCCTCTTCCAAGTTTTGAAGTCTGCCGGGATGCTTAGGCCAGACAGCAAAATGATCATCGTTCCACATATTGATTTCATTGGCTCCATGGGGACCTATGTGGAGCAGATGCTCTGCAAAGATGTCATCCGTGATCCAGTCGTCGGGAAGAGGGGCGCCGTCGAAAGGACTTTCATAGTCTGCAGGTGTCCTATAGGGGGTGTGGGGATCCCAATAATGTACATGCATCATCCAATTGTCTTTTTTACCGTTTCGCTCCAGCCATTCCAGCACCTTGGGAGTGACCATCTCGGCGGACTCTCCGCCCCGCCGTCCTACGTTAATGCATTCGTTGAAGCCTGCGTTGAACCACCATGCGCTGTGCCGTTCAGCAAAGGTGGAGAAGGACACGGTATGCATTCCTGCTCTTCTGAACTGCATGAATAGGCCGTTTTCGGACATATCATCGGTGAAGCTTCTGGAGGTTCCCTGAAGACGCATGTCCGCAGCAGTTCCTCCGTGTCCCACGATGCCGTTATGGATTCCATACTGACCGCTGATCATGGAGGCGCGGGATGGGAGACAAGGGGCGTTGGGGCAGTAATAATTGTCGAAGCGAACGCCTTCCTTTGCGATTTCGTCCATCATAGGGGTGGTGTCTCTTCCATAGCCGTAGCATCCCATATGGTCTGCCCGAAGCGTGTCGATGTCGAACATCAATACTCTCATTAAAATTTTCCTTTCTTTGTTTTTGATTTTATGTATTTGTGTTTTTCATCTTTTTTGATATATCTTTATTATGCCATAGATCAGATAGAAAGGGAAGCCGGAAAAATATTTGCATAGAAGGGGTTCTCTTGTTATAATTTATGTTGTGAGATAGAAGACTGGGAAGATGGCATCGGTGTGAGAGGAAACGGATTGCATATTGCCGGCAGAAAAAATCTATAAGAGTCAAAAACATGATTCTATTATCCAAATACTATAGAAGGAGGCGTATTATGCAGTACAGAAGGCTTGGAAAGACGGGATTGATGGTAAGTGAGATCGGGTTCGGAGGGGAATGGCTGGAGCGGATGGATCTGGATGGCGTCAGAGCGGTGGTAGAAGCCTGCCAAAAAGAGGGGATCAATATTCTGGACTGCTGGATGAGCGAGCCGGGCGTAAGATCTCATATCGGAGAGTGCATCAAGGGCTCCAGAGAGAAATGGTACATACAAGGGCATTTGGGTTCCACGTGGCAGAACGGTCAGTATGTGCGTAGCCGTGAGCTTCCCAAGGTGAAGGAGGCCTTCGAGGATCTGCTGGAGAGGCTGGGTACTGACTATATCGATCTGGGTATGATCCATTATGTGGATTCCGAGAAGGAATGGGAGGAGCTTTTGGACAGTCCTTTCATGGAATATGTCCATGAGCTGAAGGAGAAGGGCGTGATCAGGCATGTGGGGCTCAGCTCCCACAATCCCAAGGTAGCCAAGATGGCGGCGCTGTCGGGAGAGATTGAGATGATGCTGTTTTCCGTGAATCCAGCTTTTGATCTCATGCCTCCAACGGAGAATATAGATGATTATTTTGTGGACGAATATGACGACTCACTGGCCGGAATGGATCCGGAGCGGACGGAGCTGTATAAGATCTGCGAGCAGAATGACATAGGAATCACGGTGATGAAGGGATACGCGGGAGGCAGGCTGTTTGATGAGAAGACGTCTCCCTTCGGAGTGGCGTTGACTCCCGTTCAGTGCATCCATTATGCCCTGACCAGACCCGGAGTGGCAAGTATCATGGTGGGATATTCCGATCCTAAGCATGTCTGTGATGCGGTGGAATATGAGACCGCTTCGGAGGAGGAAAAGGATTACGCAAGCATATTGGCCTCTGCTCCCCGTCATGCCTATAGCAAGAAATGCATGTACTGCAATCATTGCAAACCTTGTCCGGCAGGCATCGATATCGCCATGGTGAACAAACTCTATGATCTGGCCATGATGCAGGAGACGGTTCCGGACTCTGTCAAGGCTCATTATGCGGCTCTGGAAAAGAACGCCTCTCACTGCATTGCCTGCGGCGGATGCGAGACTAGATGCCCCTTCGAGGTGGAAATCGTGGAGAGGATGAAGGCGGCGGAAAAGGTCTTTTCGTGAAAGGGGAAGGAGCGAAAATGGCATCGGAAAAGAGTAAGACACTTCTTAAGCTGTTTACAAGCACATTATATATCAGCACCTTTACCTTCGGGGGCGGATTCGTCATTATCACTTTCATGAAGAAGAAGTTCGTGGACGAGTACCATTGGATAGAGGAAAATGAAATGCTGGATCTTGCGGCGCTGGCCCAGTCTTCTCCGGGGGCCATCGCTGTCAATGCCGCCATTCTGGTAGGATGGCGCATGGGGGGCTTTCCGGGAATGCTCACCGCAGTGTTTGGAACCATCATTCCTCCTATGGCTCTATTGTCAGTGATTTCGTTTTTTTATGCCGCCTTTGCCGCAAATCCTTATATTGCTCTGCTGCTGAAGGGAATGCAGGCGGGAGTGGCGGCGGTGATACTGGATGTGGTGTGCGGATTGGGAAAGGGCGTGCTGAAAAATAAAGATATCGTACATATGATCGTGATGGCGGCGGCGTTTCTGGCCACCTTTGTGTGGGGAGTGAACGTGATTTATATCATTCTGGCGGCGGCATTTGCGGGGATCTGTACGGAGCTGTGGAAGAGGAAGGGAGGGAAGGAGAGATGATTTATCTTGAGCTGTTCTGGAGCTTTCTGCAGGTAGGGATGTTCAGCATCGGAGGGGGATATGCGGCCATGCCTCTGATTCAGAGTCAGGTAGTAACCCAGCATGGATGGCTGACTATGAATGAATTCACGGATCTGATTACCATTGCCGAGATGACGCCGGGACCTATAGCGGTGAATTCGGCCACCTTTGTAGGAATCCGTATCGCAGGCATTCCGGGGGCGTTCATTGCTACCTTCGGATGTATCCTTCCCTCCTGCATTATAGTGTCCCTGCTGGCCTTCGTGTATTATCGGTATAAGCAGGTCTCTGCGCTGCAGAGCGTGCTGGGAAGCCTCCGGCCTGCAGTGGTGGCGCTGATCGCTGCGGCGGGACTGAGCATTCTGCAGCTGGTAGCCTTCGGAGGGAAGGAAATGGGATTCTCCAATGTGCAGTGGGCAGAGTGCGGCATCTTTCTGGCGGCCTTTCTGGTACTGCGCATATGGAAAAAGAATCCCATTCTGGTGATGCTGTGCTGCGGCGCGGCAGAGCTTGTGATAGGAACAGTGACAGGTTGGTTTGGGTAGAAGAAAGGTCTGGGGAGTCAATGCTGAATGAATGATTTATTGTTCATTCAGAGATTCCTCCTGCAGCCTGTCAAAGGCGGCCATACACTCATCTACAGTGGCGCCGTTCAAAAGTTCCCGGACGATGAGGCAGGTATTTCCCCATTGTTCCATCTTCATATTGGCGTTGGAGCCAAGGACAAAGACATTTTCATCGATTTTGTCGTTGAGGGGCTTCAGGGCGGGAATGCATTCTACCTCTACGTTTTTAGAGGGAGATATAACCCTGTTGATCTCGGCGTATGCCTGAAGGGCTTCGTCGGAAAGCACCACATCCAGAGTGAGCAGGGCGTCCTCTGCGTGTTCCGCGCCTGCGGAGACGGCAAAGCCGGTCATAGTTATAACGGGCATTTGGCCTCGGCTGCTGGGAAAGCCGATGACCTGAAGATTGAAATCAGGATTTCCGTAAGCAGTCTCCGTGTTGGCGGCTCCCCAGTATGCCATTACAATGGGGGTTTTTCCTGCCAGAAAGTCAGGACCTTCCCCCTCGATGGCTTCGCTGACATACGCCTTTTTCGCATCGATATATCCATAGTCAATGAGTTTCTTTAAAAACTCAAAGCCGGGGCGCATATAATCGCTGTATTTGGCTTCTCCGCTGTTGAGGGCTGCGATCTCTGCATCCGTATTTCCGCCGTTGTACAGATCGGCATAGGCCTGAGCAAAAACGAAGGTTTCCAGCCACCAGCGGTTTGCCCCTATGGGAGTTTCGATTCCGTTTTCCTTAAATACCCGGCAGCATTCCAGAAAATCCTCCGGGGTTTCCGGAAGCTGCAGTTGGTACTTGTCGAAGAGATCCTTATTGATGAAAAGGCCGTATGCCACTACTTCCTGAGGAATTCCCACCAGCTTTCCGTCAACGGTGTTTGCGGTCTTTACCACATCTCTGAGGTTTTTGGCGCAGTCCAGCTCAGACAGATCCATCAGGGCGCCCTCCGAGCCGAGAATCAGAATGGTGTCGGGATTCAATAGATATATATCGTCCATGTTGTTTCGCACCCGGTCAAGGGATACCTCATCATAGGTCTTGTCTTTGTAATCCTCTGCGGTATAGGTTCTATATGCCACGGTCACGCCGAGCTTTTCTTCGGCCATGGCAATGGTAGTGTCTGCCGCGTTTCTTGCGGCGTTTTCAGCGTTGGGATCTGTCTTTTCCATGGGGCTGAAAAGGTTTACTGTGCGTTGATCTTGATTTTCTATGATAATTACGTTCTTGTTAGGATCCGGCCGTCCTCCGCAGGCCGTCAGCAGGGATGCCGCCAGAGCGCCCATACATACGGCGGTGAACCCTTGGCTTATTTTTCTCAAAGTTTTGTTCATGACGTTGTTCCTTTCATGCAATATTCTCTGATCACCTTTTTTGCCAGCTCTATATCCAGAGGCTTTGCCACATGGGCATTCATTCCCGCGTCCAGAGCCGCCTTCTCGTCCTCCGCGAAAGCATTGGCGGTCATTGCGATGATGGGGATCTGTGCGGCGTCCTTACGGCTCATGGCACGGATCGCCATAGCCGCCTGATAGCCGTTCATGACCGGCATCTGGACATCCATGAGAATCGCGTGGAACTCGCCCTCTGCAGAATGCTCAAAGCGCTCTACGGCCAGCTGACCGTTTTCCACGATCTCATAGCTTGCCCCTTCCATCTTGAGTATTTCGGAAAGAATCTCCGCGTTGATTTCATTATCCTCTGCTGCAAGGAGACGGAATCCTTCCAGAGAGTTTCCTTCGTGGTTATCTGTCTTTGGTTCGGCGGCGCCGTTTTTCAGCTCCCTGATTTTTTCCTTTAATGCGGACACGAAAAAGGGCTTTGCCAGCGTACCTATATTTTGCGGAAGACAGCCTTCTGAACGATCAGAATGATGGTTTGTCAAAAGCAGAAATAAAACAGTGTCCGGCAGCGCGTCCCGCAGCCTTTGAACCATGTCTGCACCATTGTTTTCTGATTTGTTGTAGTCAAAAAGAATCAGATCATAGGAATCATGTGTCCCATCCGTATTTTGGAGGCTTTCCAGCGCCTCCTCCCCGTTTTGGAGGGAAGTAACCTGAACGCCTACGTCTTCCATCAATGTCTGTATGCCCTCGCAGGTGCTCTTGTGGCTGTCTATTACAAGGATCCGGGAGATACCGCATTCTTTCCAGAACTGTCTGTCAGCCTGCCTTTCAGGGATTCTGCATTCCAGCTCCACTTCAAACAGACTTCCCTTTCCCACTTCGCTGGAAACATTTATGGATCCTCCCATAAGTTCCACAATGTTTTTGGTGATGGCCATGCCCAGACCGGTGCCCTGCACTTTGTTGGTGGTGCTGTTTTCCGCTCTGGTGAAGGCGTCAAAGATGGTTTTCAGATATTCCGGCGTCATGCCGTATCCGTCATCTTCAACCTGAATCAGAATGTGTTCGTATTGTTTGGAGCGCTGCTTGAGTCCCGTGATGCGGAACCAGATATTGCCGCCCTCCGGGGTATATTTCACGGCGTTGGATAAAAGATTGATCAGGATCTGGTTGATTCTGGTCTCATCCCCCATCAGGTATTCATGCCGGATTCCCGTGACTTCCAGATGGAAATTCTGTCCTCTGGCTCTGGCCATGGGCTGAATGATGGCGTCTACGGAAGATATCACGTCATTCAGGGAAAATTCTTCAAAAGTCAGCACAACCTTTCCGCTTTCAATTTTGGAGACATCCAGAATATCATTGATCAGACTCAGCAGATGCTGGCCGGAGGCGGTGATCTTTTTGGTGTACTCCCTTACCTTGACCGGATTCTCCGCGTCTCTGCCCAGAAGAGTCGTGAAGCCGAGCACTGCGTTCATGGGAGTGCGGATATCGTGGGACATGTTGGAAAGGAACATGGTCTTGGACTGATTGGCAATCTGTGCGGCCTGCAGGGCTTCGGTGAGCTGCTTGTTGTGAAGCTCCCTTTCCGCTTCCCGTTCTTTCCTGATCTTGATATGCTGCCGCTGGTTGAAATAATAGAGTGTGCAGCATAAAAAGAAGGCCACCAGCATTACACTGACCACCAACAGTATGTTCTGGTTCACTGTCCTTCCCTCCTGCTGTATGGCATCCAATGCCACATAGCCTACCAGATATATGGTTCCGCCGTTTAGCGACCACATATAGTTGAGGGAGTTCACTTGACGGATATCATGGTAAAACAAGATATTTTTGCCGCTTTCCAGACAATCCTCCACCTGAGAGCGCAGCTGGGGATCCTCTATGCTGTTGGCCCGGTAGAAGTCAGTCAGATTCAGATGCCCTGCGCTGCGCAGGCCCATGCCCTCGGGCTTCAGCACGAACCGCTGACTTTCCGCATCCATGATGTACAGAACTGCCTGATCGTTGTAGAATCCGTTGGGAAGGAATCTGTTCAGAGCCTCATAAGTGTATTCGATATATAATGTAGCCATCTCAGAGCCGTCCTTCATTATGGGGCATTTCATGGTATATGCCCAGGCGCCCATATGATTCAGATAGGATTTGGAGATGGGCAGACCGTTCACGGTTCCGCCTCCGGAAAAGTCCAGCTCCTCCTCTGAGAAGACCTCTCCCTTGCTGGAAACGCCCTCTGTTTCGCCTGCCATGACAAGAGAGAGCTTGACCATGGTCTTGTTCGCCTCATATGAGCGGACATATTCTATGGGATCGTCGGAGGAAGAGATCTCGCGTGCGATGAGATTTTGAAATTCCGCTTCATTATTCAAAATAGCCTCTATGGTAGACTTGATCAGGTTGAGGTTCTCACTCAGGCTCTGAATGGCCGATGCGGACATTTCATTGGATAGCTTCTGTGCTACGGAGAATACAATGGCTCCCAGTATACAGAAGACAGCTATGATGGACAGCAGCAGAGAGAATTCTTTCTTTTTTTGATTTTCGGATAGTTTCTCGTTCATTTACAAATCTCCATTACGTTTGAAAAAAAGATCCTGGGGTACAACGCCCTACCATATTATAGCACAATATGTATTTAAAAGCTATAGCTCTAACATAGTATCCAATCGTCCATCTTACCATAGGTAATAGAATCTAAAACAAGATTCTATTATCTAAGTTCTATAATAGAATCTAAAACATGATTCTATTATCTAAATACTATTATACTCTTGTCAATAGAAAAGAAGCCAGTACCCAGAAGAAAATCTATGTCTATAAGGCTTGGGACGTTCTTTTTTCACGCAGTTATAAATGAATAGAAAAGAGTTGACAATTTATCTTTGACAGAGTAGATTTAAAGTAAGTTTACAATATGTAGACTCAAACAAGGAATATGACAGAAACATCGGGAAATAAAAGGCTGAAAAGGGAAATGAAGCAAAAAGAGCGTGGAAAGGCAGGGATGCGTCATGGACGAGATTAGGTTGGGAGAGGTAGAAAGTCGTTTTGTGGAAATGATCTGGGAAAGGGAGCCTATCGGTTCCGGAGAGCTGGTGAACCTTTGTGAAAAAGAGCTGAGCTGGAAGAAATCCACCACCTACACAGTGCTGCGGAGGCTCTGCCAGAGGGGTATTCTGCAGAACTGCAATGCAGTAGTGACCTCTCTGATCAAGAAGGAGGAGTATATGGCTATACAGAGCGAGCAGGTGCTGGAAGATGCTTTTGAAGGCTCCCTGCCCCGTTTTGTGGCGGCATTCATGAGCAGAAAGAAGCTGAGCAGGAAACAGATAGACGAGATACAGAAGCTGATTGATGACTACAAGGAGTAAAAGAGTCTGGAATCAGGGCTTGTAAAAGGAGGAGCCATGGGAGCAAGGGTTTTGTTTCTGCAGCTTCAGGTCAGCGCTGCAGTGATATTGATATTGATTCTCCGGCAGGGGATGAAAAGGCTGCCTAAGATCTATTCTTACTTGCTCTGGATATTGATCTTCGGAAGACTACTCTGTCCGTTCTCGCTGGAGAGCAGGATAGGCATTATGCCGTCTCTGGAGGAAGGCATCCATTGGGTGGAAGGGCTTCGTTCCCAAGGAGCGGGGGAGAAGGATTCCCAAGAGCGGGAAAAGGGCACATGGGATGAGGAAGAGCCCGGAGAAAATACGATAATTGCCAAGTCAGAACCGGAAATGGGCGCGGACGACCTTTTGGCAGGTTTGCAGTCGGGTAATCAGGAGTGGGCAAAAAGGCAGGAAGGGGAGAAGGAGCGCTTGGAGGCCGATGAGAGGGAACTTTTCTGGCAAAGGTATTTTAATGTTAAGATTTTGATCTTTCTTATCTGGGCCGCAGGCTGGGCAGGGGTGCTGGTATACAGCGCTGCGGCTATGGCCAAAGTGCGCAAGAGACTGGGAAATGCCGGAAAGCTGGAGGAAATAGGTGAAGCATTGCCTGTGAAGGGGCCGCGAAGCGCTTTTTTGAAACAAGATATATATGTGTGTGAGGGAATCGGAGTGCCTTTTACCATGGGGGTGTTCCGTCCCAGAATCTATCTGCCCAAGGGTATCGAAGGGATAGAGCTTCAGTACATTCTGTGTCATGAAAGAGTGCATGTGAACAGGATGGATTATCTGGTGAAGACCATAGCGTTTTTCCTGACTGCCATGAACTGGTTCAATCCCTTTGTCTGGGCAGCCTTTCATTTCATGGAGAACGATATGGAAATGTCATGCGATGAGAGTGTAGTCAGATTTATGGGAAAGGACATCAAGAAACAGTATTCCCAATCGCTGTTGAATTTTGCGGCAGAAAGGGACCATATGGCAATGACTCCCTTGACATTTGGAGAAAGCAATGTTAAGGGCAGGATCAAGAATGTCCTTTCCTATAAAAATGCCAAGAAATGGAGCGCCGTTTTGGGCATGATTATCATTTTCACAGTGGGAGCCGCTCTTTTCACCACAAAAGCAGAGGGAGCGGAAAAAAGCGGGCTGCAGGAGAACCCTCTCCAGAAAGAGTATTTGAACGAAGACAGTCTGCGGAATATAGGGGAGGAAGGGCAAGGCGAGAAAGGCGGCAAAGAAAAAGATGGGGCGGAGTCTCAGAGTCAGGTGTATTGGAGCGGGGATCTGACCGCATGGGATCAGGGGCAGGTATGGGGGGACATGGCCGTGGAGATCTGCGCCGAGGGCATCTATAGAGGGCAGGGGGATCAGCGGGTCTGTCTGTATTCCGGCTATATCAGTCCCAATGTTCAATGGTGCGACAAGGACGGAATCTTGTATTTTACCATGGGCGCCGATTCCGAAGAAGACGGAGAATTTCTTGTAGTTGGAATCTACATGCTGGATATAAAAACCGGGGAGCTGGATAAAAAGTCGCTCCGGGTGGAAGCACAGATCAAGGATGAAGACATGTATCTATTGGATATAGGGGAAGGTTTCCTGACTATATACAGAAAGGGCAGGGATGTGTTTATTCCTCTGGTGAATACGGGCGAAACTCCCCTTACCGCAGGGCATACATGGAAGGGCAAGGCTGTGGCGGAGCTGGAGGAAGCGGAGCGCAATGCCTATGGTGCGGCGGTGAGAGAGCAGCTCTTGAGCAATCCCGGACTTCTGCTGGAGCTTTCCAACCGCAGTCTGGAGGAGACTTTTGCTCTTTTGGATTTAGACGGGGACGGAAAGGCGGAAAGAATCGTGCTGTCGGCAGATCCGGAGGAGGAGCCGGGGTATCGTCCCTTGGACGCTTGTCGGTTTCAGGTGGAAGATAGCTGGCTGACCGGAAAGGCGGAGAATCTGAGCAACCTGATTTGGGCTTTCAGCATTGACGGCAGCAGGATCATTCTGGCGCTGTATTCCGACGGAGGAGGCTTAGACTCCCGAACCATTTTGTTTACCTATAAGGACAAAGAATTGAATGAAATCGGAAGCATTCCCAATGACATCAGAAACTGTACCATAGGGGAGGGGCGGATAGAAGGACTCAGCGTGCTGTATGACGCTATGATGCCCCTTTACATGAAGGTATCCTATGAGATCAACCAAAACAACGAGCTGGTTCAGGTGTCTCAGGAAGCCTATGAACTGATCTGCGGCGACGGGCAGCTCTTGGTGGATCTTCCCGTCCATGACAGTCCCAGCGGCGAGGAGATTTCTGTCATGGCGCCCCAGAGGGTGCAGTTCATCAAGATCGACAGCGCTTACGAATGGATCTGTCTGAAAGGAGAAAACGGCGAAGAGGGATGGTTTGAGGTAGGAGGCCATAGGAGGAACACAATCTTGGAGCTGGATATGTTCAGTGAAGAGGTATTTGAGCTTTCTTATGGCGGATAGCCAGCTATATTGGGTAAATCTTAGATAATCTTGTAACTGCTTGTTCGCTGTGGTATAATGTCGAAACAGAAGGACACTGTTTCGACTTCTGATTCCATGTGCGTCAGGGCGCACGAAATTATGGTATAATATCGAAACAAAAGGACACAGTGGCACGCAAAAATGGCAGGTTACGAGGAGGAAAGAGTATGAATCTGGTAATTACCATGAGCAGAAGGTTTGGAACCGGCGCCAGTATGATAGCGCAGGAGCTTTCCGAAAGGCTGGACATTCCGGTTTACGACAAGGCCTACATCGAGCACGAGCTTGCGGGGGACAGCTACGCGGACGAAGCCGGGGTTATAAAGGAGCTGGCATCTCGTTCCTGCATCATTCTGGGGCGCTGCGCCTCAGAAATCCTGAAGGACAAACTCAATGTATTCAATATCTATGTGTGTGCCGACAAGGAGGACCGTATCCGCCGCGTGATGGAGCAGAAGGAACTTTCCTACGAGGATGCCAAAGCCATGCTGGAACAGAACGACAAGGCCCGGTCGGAATATTATTACCAGCACACGGGCAAGGTCTGGGGGGATGTAAACAATTACCACATGATTCTGGACACTTCGCAGCTGGGCATAGAAAACTGCGCCAATATCCTTATAAGATATTTTGAGAGGGTGGAGATCATATAGCCCTTGCAGGGAAGGCATCCAATTACCGATGAGATATGGCTGCAAAGAGGCTGTCCCGTCAAATCCAAAGGAGGGGGACGGTCTCTTTTTGTCTTAATAAATAAAATGCCCGCCTTGAAATGGTCATGGGACTTTTGTATACAATGATACAAAAGTCCCATAATTCAATAATCCAAAGATACGAAATGCAGTATAAGATAGAGAGAAGGGCAAAAAATATTTATGCAAAATACAAAAGATTTGATTGTAACAAATGGAAATCTTTGTTATACTCCAAGTGGATTGACTGTCCGATTTTTATGTCGGGCAGAGAAAAGGAATCTTATGGGCCGGAAGGCGCATAAAGATATGTTGGGGGGACAAGGCTTTAAGCAGCGCGGGAACTTGGAACTTAAAAACATATATCACGTAAAGCCTGCAATGTAGTGTTTAGGAAAGCCCATTGTGACGGCGGAAGAAAGGAAGGTAGCAAAATGATTTTATTACCACTACCGAAACAAATTCAAGAAAAAAAGGGTAATTTGATGCTGAAGATGTCCACCATGATCGTGATGGACGCATCCTGCCCTCAAGGCGCGGGGGTCTATGGGACACAGCTGAAGGAGGAGATCTCAAAATGGGCCGGCCTCCGGCTGGGAGTATGCAGGGGGGCGTTTCGAGGTGGCGACATCCTTCTGAAGGTGGACGGATCCCTTGGGGAGTACCACTACAGCATAAAGATTGAGGAGGACGGGGCGGTTGTTCTGGGCGGGAGCCTGAACGCTCTGGGCTGGGGGGTACAGACTTTAAGGCAGATCGTGCGCCAGAAGGGCGGGCTCCTTCCCTGCGTTGCAATCGAGGACGAGCCGGACATGAAAAACAGAGGATATTATCATGATATCACCAGAGGGCGCATTCAGAATCTGGATAATCTAAAGAAGCTTGCGGACATTCTCTGCTTCTATAAGATGAATCAGCTGCAGCTCTATGTGGAGCATTCCTATCTGTTCCGGGACGAGACGGAGCTTTGGAGAGACGACACCCCTCTCACTGCGGAGGAGATCATGGAGCTGGACGATTATTGCTATGAGAGAGGAATTGAGCTGGTGCCCTCATTGTCTTCATTCGGTCATCTTTACAAGCTTCTGGGAACCCGGAGCCATCAGGAGCTGTGCGAGCTGCCGGGCAGCGCGGAGAGCGCGAAGCTGTTTTCCTTCCGGGATCGGATGGACCACCATACGGTGAACGTGTCCAATCCGGCGGCAATAGAGCTGGTGAAGTCCCTCATAGAGGAGTACATGCAGCTTTTCCGCACGGACAAGTTCAATATCTGCGCGGACGAGACCTTCGATCTGGGCAAGGGAAGAAGCGTGGAGCTTGCCAAGGAGAAGGGCACGGGCCAGCTGTATCTGGATTACATCAGCGAGCTCTTCGAGTTCCTCATTGCCAGAGGCAAGACGCCCATGTTCTGGGGAGACATTATCAGCGGCCATCCGGAATTGTACGAGAAGCTGCCTAAGGAGGTTATCTGTCTCACATGGGGCTATGCCGCCAACCAGTCCGACCGGGAGGCAAAGATTCTCCACAGTGTGGGAGCAACCCAGTATCTGTGTCCGGGCGTGTGCGGCTGGAACACCTGGGTGAACTATATCAGTGGCAGCTATGAAAATATCACAAAAATGTGCAGCTATGCCAGAACCTATGAAGCCATCGGCGTTCTGAACACAGACTGGGGTGATTTCGGCCATATCAACCATCCCGTCTTCTCCATTCCCGGCCTGATCTATGGGGCAGTATGCTCCTGGGGAGAGAACGTGCCGGAGTATGAAGAGCTGAACAGGCAGATTTCCGTGCTGGAGTTCGGGGACGCCTCCGGGGAGCTGGTGGGCCTGCTGGCACAGATAAACGGCACTACGGTATTTGACTGGTACCATGCGGCAAACATTAAGGAATGGGCCCAGAAGGGCGTGGATCGGGAGAAGCTCCTACAGAATTTCGAGGAGCTGAAGATGGAGAAGGCTCCGGAATGCAATGAGCGCATCGCGGATCTGGAAATGCGCCTGCGCAAGGTGAGCAGAAGCATTGACAGCGCCTGCAGGGGAATCGTGGAATGCGCCCATGTATCCCTTGAGATCATCCGCTGCTGGAACGAGGTGGGCATGTTCCTTGACAAGCTGAAGAAGAACGAGAAGCCCGGAAACGGCCTGCAGCTGGCTGCCGATCTGGAGAGGATTCTCCATTTTTACCAGAGGCTCTGGAGGGAGAACGGCAAGGAGGGCGACCTGATGAAGATTTCGGCCGTGTTCGCTTGGTACGGTGATATTCTGCGCAGTCAGGGGTAAGAGGAGATTTCCATGGTTTTTTAAATCGGCATCGGGCTTTGGCTCCATTGGCTTTTGAGCGCCTGCAGCCCAAAGCTCAATGCATAGTGATCATAATATGTCTGATAGAGTAGAATGCCCGATTAAGCGGGCAGGAAGGATGTAAGCATGAAGAATGAAATCATCGGATACGTAGGAAGCGGGGAATTTACGGAGGAGGACGCAAAAAAGCTTACCGGGATCAATCTGGCCTTCGGAGAGCTTCACAATGACGGCAGCGTCACGGTGGCGGGATGCCGGAACAAGATCGACATGATTCCCCAGATTCGGAAGTGGAACGACAAGCTGCGCATCGTGCTTTCCATGGTGCAGGCGGATAGGGATGCCTTTACGGTATGCTGCGGCACGGAGGAGATGCGGGAGAAGGCGGCGGCCAATCTGGCGGAGGCCGCTGTGAAATATGATCTGGACGGCATCGATCTGGATTGGGAATATCCTTGTGTTCCCTCCAACAACAGTGCGGTGTCCCCTGCCGACAAGCACAACTTTACGCTGTTCTGCAGGGCCATCCGCAACAGGCTTGACGCCATCGGGGGCAAAAAGCGCTATCTTACCATTGCGGCGGGAGCGGATCTGTATTATGTAAACTGCGTGGAGCTGCCGGAGCTGATGGAATGCCTGGATTATATCAATGTCATGACCTATGATTTGAAATGCGGATTCCACGCTCTGGCGGGACATCACACCCAGCTGTTTTCCAAGCCGGCGGACGTGTTCATGAACAGCTGTGCTCAGGCGCTGGAGTTGTTTGTAAAGTATGGGTTCAGCGCCGATAGGCTTCTCATGGGCGCGGCTTTCTATTCCAGAAAATGGGAGGATCTGAAGGACAACGAGAACCATGGACTACTGGTGCTCTGCCCCAAGGGAGGCGGCTATGGGCCTGACTATGACATATTGCTGAAGGATTATATAGACAAGAACGGCTATACCAGCTATTGGGACGAGGAAGCTCAGGCTCCCTGGCTGTTCAACGGCTCCACCTTCCTTTCCTATGACGATCCCCGCTCCCTGAGGGCCAAGGCAGCCTATGTGAAGGAGAAGGGTTACGGCGGTATTTTCTATTGGGAGCATAAATGCGACAGTACCGGAACGCTTCTGGATGCTCTTTATGATGAGATGCAGAAATAGAGAGAAAAAATTTTGCGGGAAGAATCCTCTTCACGGATTCTTCCCTTTTTTGGGAGGATATTATGTTTTCTGCGGAATATTATGCCGAGATCAAGGCTGCCTTCGATAGGCAGATGGCCTTGTTGGATGAGAGGATTCAGGCCATGGGGCAGGCGCAAGGTCAGGAAAAGGAGCTGCCCGGCAGGCTGTCGGCAAGATTGCTTGAAGATAGGAAAGGGGAGATTCTGGAAATACTGAAGAATTGCGGCGGGGACGAGGCCCAGGCTTTTACCTTCCTTTACAGCGCCATGCCCCTGAGCGATCTTTTGGATTATCCCCCGAGTCTGTTTCTGGCCTATGCCAGACATGGGGTTTATTTGTGGAATCAGGGATTTTTTGCCGGCAGGGTGCCGGAGAGGATCTTTGCCAACTATGTGCTACATTATAGAGTGAACAATGAGGATATCGCGGATGTAAGGGGATTTTTTCATGAAAAGATCACAGACGCGTTGGGAGAAAATTCTCTGCTGGCACAGGGCGGAGCTATGTATGACTGCGCTGTAGAAATTAATTTCTGGTGCGCCGGGGAGGCCACCTATAGATCCACGGACGGGCGGACCCAGAACCCCCGGACCATGTTCGGCGTCACCATGGGCCGCTGCGGGGAGGAGTCCACTTTTGGGGTGACGGCTCTGCGCAGCGTGGGCATTCCCGCCCGGCAGATCTACGCGCCGCTCTGGACCCACTGTGACGATAATCATGCCTGGGTAGAGGTGTGGTGCGACGGAGAATGGCATTTTCTGGGAGCCTGCGAGCCGGAGGAGAAGCTGGACAGAGGATGGTTCATTGAGCCGGCCTCCCGTGCCATGGTTCTCCACTCCAGATGGTTCGGAAAAGAGGAGCCTGAGGATCCGCAGGTAGGCCCCAAAGGCATGGCAAAGGTCTTGAACCATCTGGAAAGATATGCACATACTGCTTCCCTGACGGTGAAGGCCTTGGACGAGGCCGGCCTGCCGGTGCCCGGCGCAAGGCTGAACTTTCAGGTGGCCAACCATGGCGAGCTGGGTTCCGTAGCCTTGATTCAGGCAGGGACGGATGGGGAGGACGCAGGGATAGCCAGACTGACCACGGGGCTGGGGGATCTGTATATCAGCGCTGCCGCTTCGGGAAGGTCAGGGGGCGCGGTCTACGGAGAGACCATGGTGTCGCTCTGGGGGCTGGAACCGGGCCAAGGCGCGGAATGCACGGTGGTGCTTAAGGAGAAGCCGGAATGCTGGGAGGGCTGGCGAGAGCTGGAGTTTCACGCCCCCAAGTCCTGCGATATCCATAATGGCACGCTGACGCCTGAACAGGAGGAGTCCGGGGCGGCCCGCCTTGCCAGAGCGGCGCAATACCGCCAGAAAAAGGCGGCGGGGCTTTATGACAAGGGTGAGGCGGAGAGAGTTCTGGGCCGCTTTTTTGGGGATGACAGAGTCTTGGCAGAGGACATTCTCCGTAAGGCCCATGGCAATATAGGCGAGATCGTGAGGTTTCTGGAGTGGGACGCTTTGGAGGTGGCTCTGGCCTTTGGCTGTCCGGATGGGGTCTGGCAGGATCCGGAGGGAAACACAGATGGGGAAGGAAAGGCTCAGGACAGAGCCGACGCTGCCGGCAGGGACCGCTGGAAGCTGGAAGTTTTGAAGACCTTGCGGGAAAAGGACTATTGGGACATCAAGGCAGATGTTCTGAAGGATTGCTGCAGAGTGGGGGCGGCCTATGCGGGAACCGTGCCGGAGGAAATATTGTTCCGCTATGTGCTCTGTCCCAGAGTGTCCGATGAGCTTCTGGTGTGCTGCAGGGAGTTTCTGTGCAATTGTATTGATGAGGAGATAAAGAAAAAGATTCGTCAAAATCCTCAATGTCTGCCTGAGCTGGCTCAGAAGTGGATCGTTTCCATGCCGGATCAGGAGTATGAGAACCTGATCACCACTCCGGTGGGCTGTGTCAGAGGCGGTGTGGGCAGCAGTCTTTCCAGAGAGGTATTCTGCGTCAACCTTTACCGCAGTCTGGGGATCCCCGCAAGGCTGAGTCCGTTTGATGGCAGGCTTGAGTATTACCGGAAAGAAGACTGCCATGGGGGCGGTTTTCACCCGGTGGAGGCGTCCGAAGAGGAATGGGGCGAAGAAACCCGCGGCTTGTGTGTTCTGACCTTGGTGGAGGACGGCAGCGTGAAGCTTGGGGATTGGGAACATTATTCTCTGGAGCGATTCGAGGGAGACGGTTTCTGCCGTATGGGTCTGTGGGATAAGACGGAAGATATGAAAGAGGGCAGGCTGGATCTGAACCTGCGGCCCGGCATATACCGTATTTTCACCGTGAACCGGAAAAAGAACGGAAATCAGCTGGCTAGGATGGCGGTGTTTTCCCTGCAAGAGGGAGAACATAGGGAAGTGGTGATTTCCCTGAAGGAGGTCTCCGTGGAGGGCTTGCTCACCAGAACGGCCATAGATGATTTTGCGCTTCGGCGTCTGGACGGGAGCAGCGAGAATCTGTCGGCTCTTTCCGGCGGAGGAAAGGCTCTTTTCTTGTGGCTCGAAGTCACCAGAGAGCCTACGGAGCATATTTTGAACGAGCTGTATGAGAAGAAGGAAGACTTTAGGGAGCTTGCCGCGCCTATCTATGCGATACTGAGGTCTCCTGAGGATTTGAAGAATGCGACCTTGAGCAGGACCATGGAGGCTCTGCCGGGTATCTGTCCTCTGCTGGACGATTTCGGGGATCACTACAAGGCGCTGGCCAAGGCTGTGGGCCGGGAGGTGGGAAAGCTGCCTCTTGCGGTGGTGGCGGAGGCCGGACAAGAGTGTATCTACAGCGATGCGGGCTACAATGTGGGTCTTGCGGACATGCTGTGGAAGGTGCTGCAGTAATTATAAAGACGGCGTAATTTGCTATAATAAAGACGATGATGTGATAAATATGACAGAAAAACGGGGAGGTTCGGTTATACATGGTAGAGTTTTTGAAAGAGGCGGCGGGGGTGGTTCCCTCAGAACGTCAGCTGGCATGGTTCGACATAGGGTTTTATGCCTTTATCCATTTCGGCGTGAATACCTTCACGGATCGGGAATGGGGGGACGGGACAGAGCCTGAGAGTATTTTCAACCCGGAAAAGCTGGACTGCCGCCAGTGGGCGGAGACGGTGAAGGCAGCAGGGATGAAGGGGATGGTGCTGACGGCAAAGCATCATGACGGATTCTGTCTCTGGCCTTCCAAGTACACGGAGCACAGCGTGAAGAATTCCCCCTGCAAGCGGGATGTGGTGGGAGAGGCTGCTTTGGCCTGCCGGGAGGCGGGGCTGAAGTTCGGAGTCTATCTTTCCCCTTGGGACAGAAACAGTCAGTACTACGGTACCCCGGAGTACAATGATTATTATTGCAATCAGCTGGAGGAGCTTTTGACGGGCTACGGAGAGCTTTTCTGCATTTGGTTCGACGGCGCCTGCGGAGAGGGGCCGGACGGCAGGAAGCAGGAGTATGATTTTCCCCGGTATATCCGGCTGATCCGGAAGTACCAGCCAAACGCGGTGATTTTCTACGACAAGGGACCCGACGTGCGCTGGTGCGGCAACGAGGCGGGAAGCAGCAGGATTTCCGAATGGGCTGTGGTGCCGGGAGAGCTGTGTCCTATGGCGGCTGTGCAGACGGGCCCCGGCCCTATGGCGGCGGAGGGTGATATGACCTATCTCTACAACACGGATGCGTATGTGGGGGCCATGAGCGGCATTCTTTACTCCAAGGGTCTCGCCTACATTCCGGCGGAAGTGGATACCTCCATCCGTTCCGGGTGGTTTTGGCACAAGGAAGAGGATCCCAAGCCTCTGCGGAGGCTGTTCCAGATCTATCTGGGTTCCGTGGGAGGCAATGCCTGCCTGAATCTGAACATTCCCCCGGATAGGGACGGGCTGCTGGATCAGAGGGATGTGGCCCGCCTGAAGGAGCTGAGGGAGCTGCTGGATCAGGAGCTGGGCCATCCGCTGGAGGCCACGGTGGAGAAAAGGGAGTCCGGCTACCCCACACAGCCGGAATATCTGATCACGCTGGCCCATCCGGTGACGAAGGTGAAGTACGTGGAGCTTTCGGAGGATATCGCCAAGGGTCAGAGAGTGGAAGGATTCCGGGTGGAGGCTATGTTCCCGGACGGAAATCAATTTCCTCTCTTTCAGGGAACCACCATCGGCAATCGTAAGATCTGCGTCCTGACGGATCCCTTTGCGGAGCAGAACAAGCTGATCGACGACAGCGGAGACAAGATCGATAGGCTGGTGGTAAAAGTGACGGCGGCCAGAGATGAGGTGTTTTTGAAGGATATTCGGATTTTCTAGGGTATGTCGGAGAGCTGGACTGTAAGGCTGTGAGACGGGGTAATGTTCTCTGCAGGACTTGGAAGAGAGCAAAATATCAGATATAAATAAAAAATTGCCGCACCGAAGCTGTAAAAATAAGGTGCGGCAGTTTTTTATGGAATAATACCGAAACAGAAGGGCTCTGTTTCGGCTTCTGATTCCATGTGCGCCAAAGCGCACAAATTTATGGAATAATATTGAAACACAAGGGGCATTGTTTCCACTGTATCAGAGGGCAGAAAAGGAAGCCGTTTTCCCGTCGGAGAAGATGGCAAGAATCCTCTTCCCGTCAGCGGCGGGGCAGGTGATCTCAAAGCTGTGGGGCGTGACGCTGAGACTGTAGGGAAGATCCGCCACGGTCTTGTTGGCCTCGCAGGGGCTGAGTCTGTCAAGAACCTCCTTTAAGGCGTCGAGGCTGTCGGTATAGCAGCCCTTTTCGTCCAAATGGGCTTGCTGAGCATAATAAAGCTTCCGAAGCTCCCATTTGCGCAGTTCGTCCTCCGGGATGGCAAAATCCTTGGAGCTCTTGGGTTCGTCGGTAAAGAAGAGGAATGCCCACAGCTCCGGATAGTGAATGTTGACTACTCCCGTGGGAGCCCATACCCAGTTATCCTCCGGCAGAGGTCTGCCGGTGTCTTTGTTCAGTCTCTTTTGGAAAGCGCCGCCCACAATATCCACCTTCCACTGTACTCTGGAGAAGTTGACACGGTAATACTCTCCCGGCAGGGGGGGACGGTTCTCTGAAGCGCATTCCTGCAGCGCCGCAAAGGGGATTACCACCTCCACGGACCAGGAACGGTTGTGGGAGCCGGGCTTGCCTAGTTTTCCGTCAATATGTACGGCTGAGCGCATCCCCTTAAGCTCAAGACCGTTCACAGGCTTTCCCTGATCCCTATAGGCCTTGGTGAGGAGCAGATCCCATGTGGTATTCAGGGCGTTCATCTCATATTCAAAATAGGCCTGCGTATCCGAATCAGGATCAATAAAGATCTCAAAATCGTTGTCGTGGAAGATTACGCAGTCATGTTCTGTTAAGTTTGCCCAGATTTCGTCTCCCTCCAGAAGAGCTCCGATGTAAAGATTCTCCTTGTCCCAGGCCATCTTTGCCCGAGTGCGGAATCTGGGGGTGGGACGAATGCCGCCCTCGATATCATCAAAGTTTCCGGTGAAGGGAATATTTCTCCAAAATTCCTTTTCCAGATTGCCGTCAAGCTCAAAAGGCTTGTCATTGTACCGGCATGCGTAGACAGGGGGCTGGAACCCCAGCGCCGGAATAGGGATGCGATAACTTGTGCTCATGTCATACCTCTCTTTTCGTGGATTCCTGCAGACCATGCCCTCCGGGGACGCCTGACGCATATCCGGAGCCTGCAAAGGGCTGCTGCAGGTGATAAAGTCTAGCTGCATTATAGCATTTCGGGGGTGGGAAGTAAACCTTTATGGGGAAATTGGATGCCGGCTTTTGGGATAGATTTTTCAGTTGGAATAGCTGTCATAAGCCTTGAAGCGCCGCTGCGGAAATATACAAATTTCATTGAAAGGGGAAGGTATTTTCTGTATAATGGTTCTTGGACAATGGAAAGTTTCCTTTCTTTCTGTTGCAGTTTTTGGACAATGGAGAGTTTCCTTTCTCTCTAATATAGTTTTTGGACAATAGGAAGTTCCATTTGAGATGAATAAAGCGCAAGGGCGCAGATAAACAGACGGGAGGCGGCATCATGGAAATTGTGGAGAATCGGGATAGGGTAAAGAAATTCAGAGAGAGGGCCAGGGAGCTGGTGGCCCAGATGACTCTGGAGGAGAAGGTGGAACAGACGGTGCATTATGCGCCGGCAGTGGAGCGGCTGGGGCTGAAAGCCTACAATTGGTGGAACGAGGCGCTTCACGGTGTTGCCAGAGCGGGGGTGGCCACCGTGTTTCCGCAGGCCATCGGTCTAGCCGCCACCTTTGACGAGGAATTCATAGAGAAGGTGGCGGATGCCATCTCCACGGAAGGGCGGGCCAAGTTCAATCTGCAGCAGGCGGAGGGAGACAGCGGGATTTATAAGGGTCTCACCTTCTGGTCCCCCAATGTGAATATTTTCCGGGATCCCAGATGGGGCAGAGGCCATGAGACCTTCGGGGAGGATCCCTATCTGACCTCCCGGATGGGAGTGGGCTTCGTCAAGGGCATTCAGGGCCATGACGAGAATTTCCTGAAGGCTGCTGCCTGCGCCAAGCATATTGCGGTACACAGCGGCCCTGAGGGCATCCGCCACAGCTTCAATGCGGTGGTGGGAAAGCAGGACTTGTATGAAACCTATCTTCCCGCCTTCAAGGCCTGCGTTCAGGAGGGTCATGTGGAGGCTGTCATGGGAGCCTACAACTGCATCAACGGCGTTCCGTGCTGCGGCAATTCTTTGCTGCTGGAGGAGATTCTGCGGGGAGAATGGGGATTTGAGGGCCATGTGGTCAGCGACTGCGGGGCCATCGAGGACTTCCATGCGGGACATCACCTCACGGACACTCCTGCGGAGTCCGCCGCCATGGCCATGAACAACGGCTGTGACTTAAACTGCGGCAATATGTACCTTTACCTAAAGCAGGCAGTGCGGGAGGGGATGGTGGATGAAGGCCGTCTTGATGAGGCTCTTGTGAACCTTTTCACGGCCCGGATGAAGCTGGGCGTGCTGGATAGGAAGGAAGAGAATCCTTATGACAAGATTCCTTACAGCGTGGTGGACAGCGAGGATATGCGGAGACTGAATAGGGAGGCTGCCGCCAGAAGCGTAGTGCTGCTGAAGAATCAGGACGGACTGCTGCCTCTGGATAAGGCTTCCTTGAAGACAGTAGGGATCATCGGCCCCAATGCCAACAACCGCAGGGCGCTGGTGGGAAATTATGAGGGGACAGCATCCAGATATTGGACCATATCGGAAGGGATTCAGGAATATCTGGGAAGTGACGTTCGTGTCATGTTCTCTGAGGGCTGCCATTTATATAAGGACAGAGTGGAGGCCATAGGGAATAGGAACGACAGAATGGCGGAAGTGAGAGGGGTCTGCCAATGCAGCGATGTGGTTATCGTATGCCTTGGGCTGGACGCCAGCCTTGAAGGGGAGCAGGGAGACGCCAACAATGAGTACGGCAGCGGGGACAAGCCGAACCTGAACCTGCCGGGCCTGCAGCAGGAGATTCTGGAGGCGGTGTATGAAAGCGGAAAGCCCACGGTGCTGGTGCTTCTGTCCGGCAGCGCATTGGCGGTGAACTGGGCTGACGAACATATCCCCGCCATTGTGCAGGGATGGTATCCCGGTGCGGAGGGCGGACGGGCCATTGCGGAAATTTTGTTCGGTCAGCGCTGCCCGGAGGGAAAGCTTCCCGTGACCTTTTACCGCTCCCATGAAGAGCTGCCTGATTTCACAGATTATAGTATGAAGGGAAGAACCTACCGCTACATGGCCGGGGAGGCCTTGTACCCCTTCGGTTACGGGTTGTCTTATACGGAATTTTCCTATGGGAAGGTGCAGGAGGATGCCTCCACAATAACCGACGCAGGCGTCACATTGCGGGTTTCAGTAAAAAATATAGGTTCCGTGGCCGGTACAGAGACGGTGCAGGCCTATGTGAAGGTAGAGGGGAAGGACACTCCCAATGCCCAGCTGAAGGGGATCTGCAAGCTTCATTTGATGCCCGGAGAGGAGAGGGAGGCCATGATTCATCTTCCTGCCAAGGCCTTTGGACTCTATGATCAGGAGGGAAAGCTGCAGATTCGGAAGGGTGTGGCAAAGGTGTTTGTAGGAGGTCAGGCGCCGGATACAAGGAGCGAGAAGTTGACGGGGAAAAAGGTGACGGCACTGTCGTTTGAGATTGAGGAGCTTGTGTGATGGTATCTGAACCAGAAAATGATGGAACCAGAAAATGATGTGAACCAGAAAATGATGGTATCTGAGGCAGAAAATTTGTGAGAAGGAATAGGCTCTGGGAGGGGTGACTTTTGCGGCAGGCTGTGGTATGATGGGCTCATCATGTATATTAAAGGAGATTTTTCATTATGATGCAGGAATGGTTTAAAAAGGCGAAGTTGGGGATATTCATCCATTACGGCATTTATGCTGTTGGCGATGTCTCGGAGTCCTGGTCCTTCCACAATGGGGCCATTTCCTACGAGGACTACATGAAGCAATGTGAAGGCTTTACGGCTTCCAAGTTCGATGCCAAGGCATGGGCGGAGCTGTTCAAGCGGGCCGGAGCCCAGTATGTGGTGCTGACTTCAAAGCATCATGACGGCGTGGCTCTGTTCGACACCCAGTATTCGGATCTGAGCGTGGTGAAGAAGACCCCTGCGGGCCAGGATCTGATCAAGGAGTACACGGCCGCGGTCCGGGAGGCAGGCATGCGGGTGGGGCTTTATTTCTCACTCATCGACTGGTCCGATCCCCGCTACCGCTCGGTGTATCCCGAGGGGTCCGATCCTAAGAATCATTTAAAGGATGTCTTCGCTACCCCTGCCGGCGGGCCGGAGGATCCGAAGAAGTGGCAGGAGTTTCTGGAATTCAACAACAATCAGATGCGGGAGCTGATGACCAATTACGGCACCATCGACCTATTATGGTTCGACGGGGACTGGGAGCGCAGCGCGAACCAGTGGAGGGCGAAGGAATTCAAGGAGTATCTGCGCTCCATGAATCCCGATGTTCTCGTAAACTCCAGACTGCAGGGCTATGGGGACTACGAGACGCCGGAGCAGGGTATTCCCCTTTACGGCCCCGAGGGCGAGTGGGAGTTCTGCACCACCATCAACAACTCCTGGGGATACCGGCCTTCCGACAATGATTATAAAACCAGCCGTCAGGTGATTAGGATGTTCTGCGACTGCATCACTCTGGGGGGCAGGCTGCTTCTGGACGTGGGCCCCAAGGAGGACGGGACTCTGGACGAGAGACAAGTGAAGGTTCTGGAGGATCTGGGCACCTTCATCCGCGACAATGAGGAGGCTGTCTTTAACACGGAAAAGGGCCTGAGCTACAATCAGTATCTGGGGGGCAGCACTCTTTCTCAGGACAAAAAGACCATCTATCTCTTTGTGTATGACAAGCCCTCGGAGTTTCTGTGCGTGAAGGGAATCAAGACACCGGTGAAGCGGGTGAGCGTCCTGCACACGGGAGAGGAGCTCTCGTTTGGTTACACGGGTTCTCTGCCCTGGAGCGGCATTCCGGGCACGCTCTGGATCCGCGGGGACAAGATGCAGCTTCATCCGTTGACAACGGTTCTCAAGGTGGAGCTGGAGGGAGAAATTACATACAATCTGGGCCACGGCGAGGTCGTTACCAACAACGATTAAGGTAAAGTGTAAGACAAAATAGAACCTGAAGATATGAGGAAGTTCAAGGAGCGTGTTCGGACGTGGAGTTCGGCACGCTCTTTTTTGCGGGAAATAACACTTTGCCTATGGCTCCGGAAATTTTTTGAATAATAATTGCGCCTGAAAAGGGAATGTGTTATACTTTCTTTAGTCATAAATCAATTTCATTAAGCAGGATGTTCTATTGATCGGCAATATATGCCGTCTGTCTATTATTCTCATGTTCAGAGATTCTCTGCTTAAAATCACGGAAATGTAAGGCAGGGAGCGCTGGAATGTCATGTCCCGGCTCCGGAAAGAGGAAATATGAGGCTTGTCTCTTTAAAAAGCGACTATGCTTTTAGAATGCTGTTTTCCTATGAAAATGCCAGGAGGCAGTTTCTCAGCGATGTATTAGGTATTCCGTTAGGAGAGATACGGCATACCATACTGACGAGCCCTAATCTGTGGGCGCGCTATAAGAAGCAGAAGCAAGGGATTCTGGATGTGCTGATGGAATTGGAGGACGGTACGAAGGCCAATGTGGAAATGCAGGTGCGGCGGCTGGCACATTGGACAAAAAGGCAGCTGTTCTATCTGGCCAAAATGTATACGGAGGATCTGAAGTCGGGAGAAAATTATGATAGGCTCCATAGGTGTGTGAGCATTGCTGTCTTGGACTTCAATGTGACGGACTCTCCCGGATACCATAATTTGTATCGTATGCGTAATGAAAGGGGAGAGGGGATGTCAGATGTGCTGGAGGCCCATGTGATAGAGCTGCGAAAGGAACTGCAGGGGACGGATGCGGTGGACGATTGGATACGCTTGTTCAATGCTGAGAAGGAGGAGGACTTAAGTATGATCAAGACAAAAAGCGTGGGTATGCTGGAGGCTATTGAGGCATTGAGGGAAATGAGTCTCACTAAGGCCATGCGCTATCGGCACGAGATGAACCTGAAGCTCAGGCGGGACCGCAAGGCGGAGGATGAGTATGTAAGGGAGTGCGGAAGAAATGAAGGAAAGGCAGAGGGAAAGGCCGAGTATATCTTGTTGCTGCTTGATAATATGGATGATGTTGAGGAGGTTTCCTATACAAAAGGGAGCCGTGGCACGGAAAATGGCAAATCTGCAGAAAAAGGGTACCCAGTGAGGAAGGATTGTTCCATGGAGGAGCTGCGGAGGACGATCATGGCTGAGAAAGACTTAAAGGTTCTTAACGGTTGGTTCGAGGCTGCCCTCAGGGCGAAAAGCGTGAAGGATTTCCGAAGGGATTGCCGCTTATAGGCGCGGCGGAGTCCTCAGGAAAGACTGATATGAAATAAAACCGGTGGGACATAGGTGAAAGAGGGGATAAATAGGGGGATTTTGTGGGACTTTGTGGAAAAATACAGAAAACCTCAAAAATCCATAAGGTTATCCCTCAAAAGCAGGCATAGTTAACAAATGATAAAAACTCCACATAAACATTTTTAACAAAAAATAAAGTCTTTATTAAAAAATCAGTTGACAAAATGCTAAACTGGGGATATTATTTATATAATCTTAATAAAAATATTTTATTTTTATTAGGATTTGTTGTGGAAACACTCAAATTGTAAAAGGAGGATTATGCATGAGAAAGAAATTGGCAACAAAAATCTGTGCCATTGTCATGACAGCGGCAATGGTGGCAAGCATGGCAGGTTGCGGCGATGACAGTGGCGACAACAGTCAGGCAAGCACCCCCGGCAGCAGTGAAGCCGGAGACCCCGGGCAGGAGTCAGGGGGGGCAGATAGTCAGGAGAGCGAGGCTCCTGATGACTCTCAGGAAGAGGAAGAAACCTATGATTTTGGCGGAGCTGTAGTTCGCGTACAGGGCGGGTCCTTCAATGCTCTGGACGAGGAGAACAAGCTGGATGACAAGGGCAATGTAAAGAGCGATTATACCAAGAAGAGGGATATCGCGGACCAGCTTGAGCAGAAGTACAACATCAAGATTGAGTACGCGAAGCTGAACACCGACGGATATGACGAGATTTCGGCAGTTGTGACGCCCATTACCAACGGCGAGGCTCATGCGGACATCTTCTGCGGAAGAGAAAGCGTTATGATCGGCGCAAGAGAGTATTTGGCGGATATCACCGCAGATGTGGATCAGCTGGAGATCGGTTCCACCTACATAGAGCCCGGCACCTTCGGCGGAAAAGTGCTTGGATGGACCTATGACGACATGGGCAATGCTTATGTTCTTGCTTACAGCCGTTCTTACCTGAAGAGCATCGGTATGGAGAAGACTCCTACGGACATGTTCATGGAAGGCAAGTGGGATTATGACAGCTGCCGCACCTATCTGAGCGATTTGAAGGCTAAGCTGCCCGATGGCACTTATCCCATCTCGGTTCATCCCAATCATTGGAGCAGCATGGGACCTGCAGCCAACGGCGTGGTTCGGGTTGACTCCGATTCAAATGTGAATTTCCTGGAGCAGGGCTATATATCGGCAATGGAGTTCTATCGTTCCCTTGTTGTAGACCAGCTGGCCGGACAGACCGAAATCAAAGAGATTACAGAGACGGGCGGAATCTCTTTGGATATCCCTTACGGCACGGGCGACATGAGCGGAAAGGCCGGTGAGCCTGGCAAGTATGTGTTGACTATGGTCGAGGCATGGCAGTTTGAGGATGTACTGAAGAAGACCGAGGACTGGGGCATCGTTCCCTTCCCTTGGGATCCCGCGCTGGTTACCTGCACGGGCGACTATACCACTCTCAGCGACAATTACTTGATTCCCCAGTCTTTGTGGACCAACGTGATGGTTCCCAAGGCTGAGTATAGGGGAGAGGGAGCAAAGACTATTCCTGACATCGTCCTTCACAAGATCGCAAGCGATTTCTACGCAATGGATAACGCTAACGGCGGCAAAGTAAGGCATGAGGAGTGGCTGGCCGAGTCCAAGGGCGAGACCTATGTGAATAGGGGCTATAATCCTGATGATCCCGGCAAGTTTACCAACGAGCAGGATATCGAGATATCCAGCTGGATGCACAGCAGGAGCGGTTGTGACTGGGGATGGGGCTTCAACGACAATGGAATCGCTAAGGTATTCAGATGTGCCCAGTATATCATTTCAGGCCATCAGGATGCCAGAACTGCCGGTGAGAGCTTTGTGAACGAGGCCAATGAGAACCTGAAGCAGATGGGCCTGAAATAAGCTTTTATGTTATAAACGTAGTATATTGATTGCGCTGTGTGGCTGTGGATTCTATGCAAATAGGGGCGCAGCCACATACTATTTAGATATGAAAGGGCTGATGGGGTGAAAAAGAAAAAAAACAAAACCCGCATTCGCAATATATGCATTCTGGCTGCATTGGTTGTCGTAGCGATTGTCGCGTATAAGCTTGCGGCAAGCGACGAATATGCAGGAACCAGAGATACGGTTCTGGCGAAGTACCTCAGCTACGAGGATGCGTCCGCCGTTACCTATGACGCTTATCTTTCCCGCCATGCCAAGGAGTATGTGTCAGATCAGGCCGATCAGATTGTCCTGAAGGCCTCCCAGTACTCCGAGACGGACATGAAGGGGCTCAAGGAAGAGGGCGGCATCGTATGGACGCAGGATGAAGGCTCTATTTCTTATGACTTCAATGTAGCGGAGGCAGGTCTGTATTATATTCAGCTTACATATTATACGGACGTCTCCAGCACACAGACTATATTGCGCAATGTGTATGTAAATGGGGAAATACCTTTTGACGATTGTGAGGATATCAGCATTGACCGTCTCTGGGTGGACGACAACAAGAATTGGCTCATGAATACCAAGGGTAATCAGGCCGCGCCTACTCAGGTGCAGGAGCAGGGGCCCGGCCAAGCCTATATTGATTCCAATGACAGCGACACAGTGGGGAATTATATGTTCTATTTCCAGAAGGGAAAGAACACGGTCACGCTGGAGTCCAAGCAGTCCATTCTGGGAATCGGAGAAATCGCTCTGGTCCCTGCATCGGAGCTGCTTTCCTATGACAAGTATCTGACATTGTATAGGGAAGAGAAGGATGCGGAGATTATCAGCGCCAACAATGTTGCGGACGGCGCCATCATTGTTCAGGCAGAGGATGCTGCGGTGAAATCCAGCTCATCCCTTTCTCCGAACAATGACCGTACTTCTGTGAAGACACAGCCCTACCATGCCTCCAATATCGTGTACAATACCATCGGCGGCAAGAGCTGGGCATCGGCAGGCCAGAATATTTCATGGAAAGTAAATACGGACCGGGCGGGCTTGTACAAGATAGGCGTTCGCTTCAAGCAGTACCTGAACAGGGGCTTCTATTCCGCCCGCAGCCTTACCATCAATGGACAGACTCCCTTTACGGAGGCCGCTGAGATCAGGTTCGCCTATGGGCCGGACTGGCAGACGGCTTATCTGGGCGGAGATGAGGGCGATTACTACTTCTATCTGGAAAAAGGCGAGAATACCATCACCATGACGGCTACTCTGGGTGAGCTGGCGGAGGCAGTGGATCAGGTCAGCACCAGTGTGGACAATCTGAACAAGCTCTACAGAGAGCTCACCGCAGTTACCGGAACCGAGCCGGATCAGTACAGAGACTATCATATTACCACATATGTGTCTAATATGCAGGAGGTTCTGGAGGTGGAGTACACCAGACTCAACGCCGTGGTGGGAATGTTCGGAGAGACCATGGAGTCCTCCAATAAGACTTCGGGTATCGTGGATATGATGAATTCCATGATCAAGCTGATCAAGAAGCCTGATGATGTGGCTAAGTATTTGAAAGACTTCAACTCCAAGCTTTCCGCTCTGGGCGAGTGGGTGAACAATATCAACAATCTGCCTCTGGAGCTGGATTATCTGATGGTGGCCGGAGACGGATATTCCCTTCCCAAGGCTAACGGCGGCTTCTTTGCCAACATGGTTCACAGCTGGAAGGCCTTCATAGGCTCCTTCACCAATGACTTCAAGGTGCATGCAGGGGGAGGAGACGGCCAGAAGAAGGAGCAGCTCACCGTATGGGTTGCCACTGATACCAGGGCGCAGTACGATATCATCCAGAAGATGATTAATGCCCGTGTGGAGGATACGAACTATGAAGTGAATCTGAGCATGGTGGGCGGCGACACAGTGCTTCCTGCTACCGTGGCAGGAGAGGGTCCCGACGTGGTGCTTCACTCCAGCTACAGCTCTCCCAACAACTTCGCATACCGCAACGCGGCCTACGATTTGACCCAGTTCAGTGATTTCGAGGAGATCTTCAAGCGTTTCCCTGCGGACACCAAAGCGTTTCTGGAGTACGAGGGCGGCGTCTATGGTCTGCCGGATCAGCTGAGCTTCCCGGTGATGATCTATAGGACCGACATCATGAACGATATGGGTCTGGAAGTTCCGGAGACCTGGGAGGATCTGATCGGGATCATCCCTTATCTGGAAGCGGACAACATGAGCGTGTATCTGGCAAGCAACGAGTACAATACTCTGGGCGGAGGAACAAGCTCCACAACCGTTCCCGTGAACGCCATCTTCCTTTCCATGCTGTATCAGCAGGGATATGAACTCTATAATTCGGAGCATACCGGTATCCTTCTGGATCAGGTGGAGCTGATGGAGGTGTTCAAGGGCTGGACAGAGTATTATACCAATCAGGGACTGAATTATTCTATCAACTTGTCCACCAGATTCCGCACAGGAGAGACTCCTCTGGCGGTGGTGGATTATACCTATGTGAATACATTGAATGTGTCCGCACCGGAGATAGCCGGCAAGTGGTCCATCGCCAGGATGCCGGGCACCAGAAGGGCGGACGGCAGCGTGGATCATTCTGCGGCATGCATGATCGCTACCTGCTTCATCGTGTCCTCTACGGTGGAGAAGGACGGCATGGCGGAGGAGGCCTGGGATTTCCTGAAATGGTGGACCAGCGAGGAGACACAGGTGAATTATTCCACCGAGCTGAAGGCGGAGAACGGCGAAGCTGCAGAGTTCCCTGTAGCCAATGTGAAGGCTATCGAGAACGGCGGCTTGAAGACAGAATTTAAGGAAGTGGTGCTGTCTCTGTTAGACGATCTGCGGGCGGAGCCTCAGATTCCCGGTGGCTATGTCACGGGGCGCGTGATCAGAAACGCATTCACCTCAGTTGTAACTGACAATAAGGAACCGGTGGATACATTGTACATCATGCTGGACGAGATCAGCAGGGAAATCACCAGCAAGCGCATCGAGTTCGGTCTGGACACGGCAGAATAGGAGGGGAGAGATGGCTGCTAGTAAGATATCTTTTAAAAGAAGGGCCCAACTGACCCTGAGAGACATGAAGCGCGCGATCCCTCTGTACATCATGATTGCCCCATTCATGTTGCTGTTTTTCGTATTTGTCGTATACCCTGTGCTGAAGGCCATGTGGTTCAGCTTCACTGACTACAATGTGCTGGAGAAAGCCAATTTTGTAGGGCTGCGTAATTACCAGAAGCTGTTTCTGGAGGATAAGACCTTTATCACTGCAATCAAGAATACCTTCATCATCGCGGTGATCGTGGGTCCCGGAGGCTATATTATGTCCTATCTGCTGGCATGGATGATCAATGAGCTTCCCCACAAGGTAGGTACGGTGCTGACGGTGATTTTCTACGCGCCCAGCATGGCAGGAGCTGCAGTCTACTCCGTGTTCGCCATGATCTTTTCTAACGACAGCAACGGCTATCTGAACGCCTTCCTGCGCAATCTGGGAGTGAACGAGGCCATTAAGTGGCTGTCGGATTCAAAATATGTAATGGTTGTTGTTGTTCTGGCGTCTCTGTGGATGAGCATGGGTGTAGGCTTCCTATCCTTCGTAGCCGGTATCAAGGGCGTGGATGAGGCCCAGTACGAGGCGGGAGCCATAGACGGCATCCGCAACCGCTGGCAGGAGCTGTGGTACATCACGCTTCCCAACATGAAGCCCCAGCTTCTCTTCGGCGCAGTTATGACGATTACCGGCTCTTTGTCCGTAGGCGCTGTAGGTGATGCTCTTGTAGGCTTCCCCAGCCCCAACTATGCGACCCATACCATCGTCAACCATCTGAACGACTATGGTTCGATCCGTATGGAGATGGGTTACGCCTCGGCAATCGCCGTAATCCTGTTCCTGGTTATGATCCTATGCAACGGCCTGATCCAGAAGCTGCTGCGCAAGGTCGGAACCTGATCAGAGGGAGGAAGGGTAAATATGGAAATATTAAAAAGACTGTATTATAAGCGTTTAAAGAAAAAAAATTCCATGAAGGATTTTGCTCCCTCCGTCAAGAAATCCAAAAGAAGCTTCTGGGGAAATGTGATCCTTGGGCTGTTCCTTTTGGCGATGGCTGTTGCCTTCTTCTTTCCGGTGCTGTACATGGTGAGCCAGTCCTTAAAGCCTATGAACGAAATGTTCATCTTCCCGCCGAAGATCATGGTGCAGAACCCTACTTTTGATAATTACCGCGACTTCGTGAACGTGTTGGCGAATACGATGGTGCCGGTGACGAGGTCATTGTTCAACTCGCTGTTTGTAGTGGTGATCGGTTCTATAGGGCATATACTGCTGGCTTCGCTGTGCGCTTACCCGCTGGCGAAATATAAGTTCCCGGGCTCGAAGTTCTTTAACCAGATCATCGTGTATTCCCTGATGTTCAACGCATCGGTTACGGCGATTCCCAACTTCCTGACCATTGCGGGACTGGGGATGCTGGATACCCAGTGGGCCATCATCGTGCCCGGCCTTGCATCCACGCTGGGCTTATACCTGATGAAGAATTTCATGGAGCAGATTCCGGACAGCCTGATGGAGGCGGCCCAGATCGACGGTGCAGGCTATGCCCGCATCCATTTCACGATCGTCATGCCGGTGGTGAAGCCGGCGCTGGTGACGGCGTTCATCATGGTGTTTCAGGCATTCTGGACCAATACGGGCGCAAACTTTATTTATACGGAATCACAGAAGGGTTTTGCCTATGTGGTAGGTCAGCTGGCAAGCGGCAAGGTGGCCGGCGTGGGAGCTTCTTTTGTAGGAATCTCGTCTGCGTCCTCGGTGCTTATGTTTGCCGTACCGCTGGTTGTTTTCCTGATCATGCAGAACAACGTGGTATCTACGATGGCAACATCCGGCATGAAAGAATAAGAGGTGGCGTATGCAGAAATCAAGAAAGATTTGGAGTAGGTACCTTGCTGGACTTGCTCTTGTACTATGTGCCATCCTTGGATTTGGCACGGTGTCCTATGCGGCGGAGTCTTATTCCTATGACATCTGGGGCAATGTGGTTGCCGCACCCGCTGCATATGAGCTGGAACGGACGGTTTACGCATCGGATCTGGGTGCGGAGAACTTTTCAACCGTTTCCGGCGTGTTCTATCGGAACGACAAGATATATATCATTCAGAAGGGCTGCATTATCATTGCCGACAAGAGCTTTGAGAATTTCAGCTACATCACGGAATATACGAGAGAGGACGGGACCAAAAGCGCCGTCAGCGCTCCTACAGGGATCTATGTGACGGAGGAGGAACATATCTATATCTGTGAGCAGGCTGCCGGAGAGATCGTAGAGTTCGATGAGAACGGCAAGTATGTGCGGGCTCTGGGGGATCCCCACTGTACCGGATTAGAGATGGAGTATCATCCCAGCAGGCTGGTGGTGGACAGTGTGGGACGAATCTACGTCCTTGTCCAGAACTGTTACGAGGGTCTGGCGGAGCTGGATCCCGAGGGGAATTTCAATCGTTATGTAGGCGCTACGGAGGTTACCTTCAGTCTGGCAGATCTGTTCTGGCGCAGCATTGCTACGGAAGCCCAGAAGGCTGCCAGCGCTTTGTGGCTGCCTACCACCTACAGCGGTGTGGCTATAGACAAGGACGGCTTTATTTTCGCCTGTCTGGCGGACATGACATCGAGTAATCCTGTGAGAAAGCTGAATTCCTCCGGGAAGGATATCCTGACGGTGGGCGAGTTCGAGATTCCGCCCATGGGTGACTATGAGAACGGGAAATCCCTTTCCAGTCTCAACAGTATTGCCGTGGCTGATGACGGGAGATTCGCGGTTATGGATACCGTCAGCCTCAGGATTTTTGTCTATAGCCCTGACGGTTATCTGCTTTATGAGGTCGCCGGGTCAGGCAGCAAAGAGGGTCTGCTGAACTCTCCCTCCGGCTTCTGCTTTATGGACGATAAGATTATCGTGGTGGATTCCGTGTACCAGTCGGTTGAAATCTTTGCCCCCACTACCTACGGGGCGCTGATCAACGCCGGTCTGAAGGCCCAGTCGGAATATGACTATGAGACGGCTGCGGGCTATTGGCAGCAGGTACTGGATATCAACAACAATTTCTATTATGCGAATCTGGGTTTGGGCAAGCATCAGCTGCGGGCCGGAGAATATGAGGCGGCGCAGGAGAATTTCTACCGGGGCGGCGATAGGTCATATTATTCCAATGCCTATGAACAAGTATCCAGCGAGTGGATGAACCGGAATTTCGGCCTGATCATCGGGATTATCGTTGCCCTGCTGGTTCTGCTGGTGGCATGGAAGGTCTACAAGAAGTTCTGGCGCAAGGAGCCTAAGGACACGAAATTCAATAGGTTCTGGAAGAAGGTGAAGTTCACCTTGTTCAAATGGCCGGGCTATGTGCTGTCCAGTCCCTTTAAGGCTTTTGACGATGTAAAGTATTATGATGACGGATCACTTGTATTTAGTGTCGTGGTTATCTTTCTGTTCGGCTGGATCAATCTGATCAAGTATCGGTATACAGGCTTTTTAGTAAGCTTCGTGGACATTAACAATGTGAATGTTCCCCTGATCGTGGGCAGCACAATCCTTCCCTATGTGGCATTCATCGTAGGCAACTGGGCGGTGGGCGTTCTGCTTTCAGGTAAGGGTAAGATCGTGCATATCACCAAGGTGGTGGGATATTCTCTGTATCCCGCGTGCTGGCTGTATCTGGCAGGAACGATTCTCTCCAATTTTGTGACGGAGAACGAGGCGGTTCTGGTAAGCGCGCTGTTCACCTTCGGTATGGTGCTGTTCTTCTTTTACATGTTTATCGGGACAATCATGGTGAACCAGTATACCTTTACCAAGAATGTGGCTACATTGCTTCTGTCGTTGGTGGCCATGCTGATCGTATGCTTCGTGCTGATGCTGTTCGCCACGCTGCTGGCTCAGTTTGTGAATGACTGGATGCAGATCATCAGAGAGATATTCTTGGTACTATAGGAGGGAGGCGAAGAGAATGAAAAAGAAAAAAATCTTTACCTATGCCGCATTGGCCGGCCTTTGCCTTGCTTTCCTGGGAGGCTGCGGATCCAAAGGCGATACCGATGTAGTTGAGGAATCCAGTTATTGGGACACCCAGCAGTTCGACACCTTCAGCGGAACCGATTTTGTGAAGGTGGCTGAGAGCGGCAAGATGGAGCTTCTGCTGAATCCCTCCACCGGAACCATCCGCTGGCGGGACACCTCCACCGGCGTTTATCAGGACAGCAATATGAGCCATGACGAGAGCGGCATGAACTTGTCCGACATGCAACAGTCCGATCTGGTGGTAAGGTATTTTTCCGGAGATAAAAAGGCCAACGGAACCTACAACAGTGTAGGTAGTTATGACTCCTATAGTATGTGTTCCAGCCGGGAACAGCTGGCCTATCAGAAGATAGACAACGGAGTCCGGGTGCTCTATTCTCTGGGAAATGACGATATGACCTATAAGAATTTCCCTCCCCAGCTTTCGGAGGAAAGAATGCAGGAGCTGGTGCTGCAGTATCTGGACGATTCCCAACGGGATGCGCTGGAGCGGAGCTATTATACTCAGCTGAGCACCGGGGAGTGGGTTCGGAACGCCGCCAGCGGCAGCGTGATGAGTCAGCTGGCAGTGAAGCAGCTTTACAATATCTTCTACGAAGTGGGACATTATACGGAGGATGAGCTGTATGCGGATCTGGAGACCTATGAAGTGCCTGCGGACGACTATCCCAGCAATCTGACGATCAAGGTTCCGGTGGACTATCGGCTGGACGGCGAGGAGCTGGTGGTGAGCGTGGACACATCTCTGATGGAGTCCGGTAAGGATCATCCCATCAGTCAGCTGGTGCTGCTGCCTTATTTCCTGACCTCGGATCCTGCGCAGGAGGCGGAGGACGGATATATGTTCCTTCCTGACGACAGCGGCGCACTGATCTATCTGGACAGCACTAAGACCAGAGAGTATCATTATGTGGGAACCTATTATAATGGGGATCAGCTTGTGAACGCCCATACCTACAGCAGCGTGGATAACCATCTGATGCTTCCGGTGTTTGGCATGAAGAGCTCTTCCAGCACGATTTTCGGCGTTATCGAGGAGGGCGCGGAGGTGGCGTCCATGGACGCTTATGTACAGGGGACGGACAATGGGGAGCCCTTTGCCAAGATGAGGCTGTCCTTCGATATTCAGACCCAGCAGATCATTGCCTCCGGGGCAAAGAACGCCAGCGGCGCGTTCGTCATGTATAGAGTTTCCGACGATATCTATGACGACCCTATCACCATTCGCTATTTCTGGCTGGGTGAGGGTGCGGATTATCTGGACATGGCCAACTGCTATGCCGGTTATCTGGAGGAGAAGGGCATTCTGCAGAAGGAATCGCCGGAGGATGCGGCGCCCTTCTATGTGGAGCTTCTGGGCAGCACCGACAAAACCAAGTATATGCTGGGAATTCCTTATGAGGGAACTCAGGTCCTGACAACATTCGATCAGGCGGAGGAGATCCTGCAGGATTTGACAAATGACGGAATCCAGAACATCAAGCTGATCTACAGCGGCATGGTGAACGGGGGTATGAACCAGCGATCTCTTGCGTCGGGAGTCAAGTTCGTGTCCGGCATGGGAGGAAAGTCCGGCTTCAAGAGCCTGAAATCCTATGCGGATTCCGTAGGGGCGCAGATCTTTCCGAACCTGCAGCTGCAGACCGCAAATACCAAGACGAAATTGAGCAATGAGATGTCCGCATGGAGCATCGTCAATGAGCGGGGACGGGTCTATACCTTCGATCCGGTGAAGCATGAGGTAAATACTCTGGAGGATGAGAAATATCCCTTGTATCTGGTAAATCCTTATTATCTGGACAAATACTTTAGCAAGGTAAAGAAGTCCTATTCCAGCAAGATTGGTCTGGACTCCATGGCTTCCAGCGATCTGTTTACCTTTGTCTCCACCACCTATCAGGGTACCCACGCCTCGCCCTCCACGGGCAGCGAGCTGATGAAGACCGCAGCGGCGGGTCTGGCGGACGGGATGCAGCTGATGCTGAGCAATCCTATCAGTGAAGCCTATGCCTACAGTAAGTACCTGACGGACATTCCCATGACGGACAGCGGCATGAGGGTGCTGGATGCATCCATACCCTTCACGGGGATGGTGCTGGACGGTTATAAGCTGTATTCCTCCGAGTCCCTGAACAAGGAGAGCACGGACGTGTACGTGAACTTCATGCGTGTCCTTGAGAGCAACGGTGTGCCCAAGTTCACATTTATGTACGAGGACAGCTATCTGCTGTCGGGAACGGAGCAGGAGAACTTCTTTGCCGTTGACTACAGCTACTGGAAGGACAGAATCAGTGCGTATTACGAGGAATACAAGCAGTTTTATAATGCGGTCAAGGGCGCTACGATCACCGGTCATGAGCTGTACGAGCGCAATGACAAGCTCCGCATAGTGACTTATTCCAACGGGGTCAAGGTTTATTTCAACTACAGCGACCTTGAGGAAAATATCGGCGGGGTGACGGTGCCGGCTTTCGGCTATATAGTAAAGTAAAGGAGGAGTTAAGATGAAAAAAGATAAGAAAACGGCAGCGCCGAAGCCGGGTCTATCGTGGTACAAGAGAATGGACTTCTCCAAAAAGACGGCGCTGTGGGGAATGATCTTCCTGCTTCCCTGGCTCATCGGTCTGATCTTTTTCTTCCTCAGACCTTTGATCAATACAGTTTGGTATTCGCTGTGCAGTATGCAGATGGAGAACGGCAAGTTTGTGGGAACCTTTAACGGCATCGAGAACTTTAAATGGGTGCTGGGAGTCAATGCGCACTACAACAGAATGATTACAACGGCATTGACGGATATGCTCAAAGCAGTTCCTTTCCAGATCTTTCTGGCGCTGTTTATCGCCATTCTGCTGAACGGAGAATATAGAGGAAGAGGAATTTTCCGGGCGATTTTTGTTATTCCCATCATACTGGCTACCGGTGTGGCCACCTTCAAGCTGAGGGAGGCATCTCTGACGGCGGTGGCGGTAGAGTCTGTCATGGATATGAAATGGCTGGAGAATCTGGTCATCAATTCCGGTATCCCGGCGGAGCTCACCTCGCTGTTGGTCACCTACGTAAACGATATCTTTACCGTGGTAACCACCTGCGGCGTACAAGTGCTGCTGTTCCTATCGGGCCTGCAGGCCATCTCCCCCACCTTGTACGAGGTGGCGAAGATGGAGGGCTGTACTCAGTTCGAGACCTTCTGTAAGATTACGCTGCCCATGGTGTCCCCTACCATTCTGGTATGCCTTGTATACAGTATCGCTGAGTCCTTTGCCAGTGCGGAAGTGCCCTATAATGATACCACTATTAGGCTTACCGCCTATATCAGACAGATAACTTTCAACGGAGCCTCTGAGTACTTTGGGTACGGCGCAGCCATGAGCTTAATCTACTTTGTCGTAACACTGGTCGTTATCGGCGTGATCTGTGGCATCGTGTCAAAGGGGGTGTTCTACTATGACTAAATTAAGCAGAAAAGAGAGAATGCAGAAGGCTGAGGAAATGGCGGGCATTAGCTTTTGGGTCGATCTCCGAAAGGGACGTCTCACCAAGTACGCCATCCAGAAGCAGGTGAAGCACATTCTTTCAATGATCTTCCGGTATGTGATACTGATCTGTCTGAGCTTTGTGGTCATTACCCCTTTGTGGAATCTGATCAGGGACGGCTTCACGGCTCCGGCCGTGCTGGGGGACAAATCCACTACCTGGATTCCACAGCAGTTTTCCAGCATCTTTATGAACATAGCCAAATCCAAGAGCCTGATGGATTACTGGCCCAGTCTGGCCTACTCGCTGTTCAATACATTTATACTGACCTTTTTGCAGGTGCTCACTACGGGGCTGGCGGCTTATTCCTTCGCAAGGCTGAAGTTCAAGGGCAGCGGTATCTTGTTCTTCTGCGTGGTGCTGACCATTGTGGTGCCCAGCGATTCCATCATGCTGGCCCAGTATGCAGCCTTCCGTAACTTTGATATTTTCGGCCTCATCGGCCTGATCAACGGAACCGGCGTAGGGCTGAACCTGATCGACAAGCCCATCTCCCAGTATATCCTTGCAGCGTCCGGTATGGGTGTGAAGAGCGGCTTGTACATTTACTTCATGCGCCAGGCCGTGAGAGGACTGCCGATCTCGGTAGAGGAGGCGGCCCATGTGGACGGCGCAGGATTCCTGAGAACCTTCTTCAGCATTGTGGTTCCCAGTATGTCCGGCTCCATCCTGACGGTTTCCGTTCTGAGCTTCCTCTGGAACTATACGGATACCTACTATACCGGCCTTCTGAACCGCAATACGCACCATCTTGCTTACCAGTATTCCCAGCTTCAGGGCAATGTCCGCTGGGGCATAGAGACAGCGGCAAAGGCGAATAAGGATTGGATCACGGTGATCAATGCCAGCGATCCCTTTATGCAGACAGCCGTGATCTCGTCTTGTGCCATTCTGGTAGTGGTGCCTCTGCTGATCATGTATGCATTCGTGCAGAAGCGTTTCGTTCAGGGCGCGGCTCGAAGCGGACTGGGAGGAGATTGATCCTTGTATCGGTTTCGCGGAGGGAATGGCGGGCATGGCCTGCCTGATCTGAAGGATGTTTTAAGAACTGCATATTCTGTGGTTCAAAATGGAAGCTTCCCCTTAAGCGGAGCGTTCCATGGAACGATATGATGAAGGGCGGTGTCGGGAAGCCGGCACCGCCCTTTTTAGAACTCGTGGATATTCGTATGTTACCGTTCATGCTTTCAGGAGCACCGTTTGCGTATCAGGGCTTCAAAGAGGAGCGAAGAGGTGCTATAATAAAAAAGTGGGAAAAAGGCTTCTTTGGCTAAGGCAGTCAGTAGGGATCCATTGGCCGGGGAAGGCGGCACACATGCATCATAAGATCCAGAGCAAGAGGGGAATTAAATAGGAGGTAGATATAATGAGCAAGATTATTGGAAAATCGCTGCCGGGTATGCCCTGGCAGGAGAGGCCGGAGGGGTGCGAGCGCCCTATATGGCGCTATTCGGAGAATCCCATCATCGGAAGACATGAGATTCCCATTGCAAACAGTATCTTCAACAGCGCAGTAGTGCCTTTCGGGGACGGTTATGCAGGAGTATTCCGGTGTGATAGTCTTTCTGTGAGCATGGACATCTTTGCAGGCTTCAGCAAGGACGCCGTTCATTGGGAGATCAATCATGAGCCCGTGACCTTCATGGGGGAGGACGGGGAGGTGACCAAGAGGGAGTACCGTTACGACCCCAGAGTGACATGGATAGAGGATCGGTATTACATAACCTGGTGCAACGGCTACCATGGCCCTACCATCGGCGTGGCTTACACCTATGATTTCAAGGAGTTTCATCAGCTGGAGAACGCGTTCCTTCCCTGCAACAGAAACGGTGTGCTGTTCCCCAGAAAGATCAACGGGAAATATATGATGCTGTCAAGACCCAGCGACAACGGACATACTCCCTTCGGTGATATCTTCCTGAGCCAGAGCCCTGATATGGAGTACTGGGGACACCATAGGTTTGTCATGGGCACGGTGCCGGGAGACCTTTCCGCATGGCAGTCCATGAAGATTGGGCCGGGCCCCTGCCCTATCGAGACGGACGAGGGCTGGATTCTGATCTATCACGGCGTACTTCGGACCTGCAGCGGCTATGTGTACCGTATGGGATGCGCTCTGCTGGATCTGGAGGAGCCCTGGAAGGTGAAGATGCGCTCCAGATATTATCTGCTTGCTCCTGAGATGATCTATGAGCAGGCCGGGGACGTTCCCAACGTGGTGTTCCCCTGTGCGGCGCTGACAGATGCGGATACAGGCCGTATCGCGGTCTACTATGGCTGTGCGGATACCGTGACAGGTCTGGCGTTCACTACCGTTGACAATCTTATGGACTGGATGAAGAAATATCCGATGCCTGTATAAAGCGGGGCTGAAGTCGTTTATAAAAGAGAAGAACTTCCGCTTGGAAAAGGAATATCCACATAGAAAAATATCCGTTAGAAGAAGGAATCTTCATGCAGTAAAAAGGCTGCCAATAGGACATTTAAGCTGAAATATCCTTGGCAGCCCTTTTTGTATAAAAGCCCCGCAGGCAGCGGGACGAATGCGCCGTATATCTGTGGCTGCTGCGTATGCTGTCTGTGGGAGAAATAAAGATGGAAAATAGGAGAAGCAGGCGATGTTTTCAGAATCGTATAACAGCGAGATACAGGAATATTTTCATAGGCAGATGGCTCTGCTGAATGACAGAAGAGAGGAATTGAGACAGAAAGAGACAGGATTGCCGGATGCGGATGGTAAATTGCCACATTTATGCCGGGAGCTTCTGGAGCAAAAAATTGAGGAGATCGAGGATACCTTAAAGAGATGCACCAAGGACGAGGCGGAGGCGCTGCAGTTTCTGTACAGTGCCATGCCTCTCAGCGATATGCTGGATTATCCGGCTGCAGTGTACCTTTCCTTTGCCAGACACGGAGTTTTCCTCTGGCAGGAAGGACCCTTTGCGGGCAAGGTTCCCGAGAAGATTTTTGCCAACTATGTACTGCATTATAGGGTTCACAATGAGGATATTTCTGACAACAGAAGGTTCTTCTATGATAGGCTGAAAGGGCAGATAGCAGGGAAAAACATGTATGATGCGACTCTGGAGGCCAATTTCTGGTGCGCAGGGATGTCTACCTATCGCACCACGTTTATGCGAACCCAGAGTCCCCTGACCGTGTACAAAACGGGCATAGGGCGCTGCGGGGAGGGAGCTCCCTTCGCCTGCACGGCCTTCCGCAGCATCGGAATACCGGCCAGACAGGTGGCTACTCCCTGGTGGGCGCACTGTGACGACAATCATGCCTGGGTAGAGGCATGGTGTGACGGAAAGTGGCATTTTCTGGGAGGCGGCGAGTGTGAGAGCCGTCTGGACAAGGCATGGTTCAAGGGACCTGCCGCCCGGGCTATGATGATCAATTCCCGGTGGTTCGGGAAAGATAAGCCGGAGGAGTCGGTGGCGGGAAGGCCCGATATGTCTGCAAAAGTAAATCAGCTGAATCTTTATGCGGACACCTGCTGGCTGAAGGTAAAGGTGCTTGACTCTCAGGGCAGTCCCGTGCTGGGAGCGAAGGTGGACTTCTGTCTGCTGAATTACGGGAGGTTTGGCAGCATGGCCACGCTTGTGACGGGAGGAGAGCCGGAGGATGAAGATTATGGCGCAGTCAGGCTGGAGACGGGCTATGGGGATCTGCTGGTCTGTGCCCATGGGAACGGATCATACGGGGAGGAGCATGTGTCCCTGACGAAGGCATCCCTGACAAAAGAGAAGCCGGAGGGCGCTCAGAACGGCGCAAATCCTGACGCCGGAGACGCTGTTCATCCTCTGGCAGAGTGCGTGGTGGTATTGAACAGCGCCATGGAGGGATTAGATCAGTGGAGAGATGTGGATATGCGCGCCCCCAGAGAGGTTCTTCAGGAGGAGCAGGAGGACGAGGGAGATCCTGAGGAGGGAAAGAAGCGTTCGGAGGCGGCTGCGGAGATCAGGCGCGCAAGGACGGAGGCTTTCTATCAGGAAGAGGATGCGGAAAGGGTTCTCATGCGGTTTTCCGGAGAGGACCGGGAAGAGCTGGACGGGATTCTCCATCAGGCCAGAGGCAACATAAAGGAGATCGTCCGGTTTCTGGAGTGGGATTATGCCGGAAGAACCATGGAGCTGGTGCGGCATTACGGTCAGGAAGCATGGAAGCTGGAAGCTTTAAAGACACTGAAGGAAAACGATTATTGGGATATCAAAGCGGAGGTTCTGGCGGAATACTGTATGGCGGCATCTCCCTATGCCGGGAAATTTCCCAGAGAGGTGTTTTTTTCAGGGATTGTTTGCCCCACTGTCATGCACGAAAAGCCCAGAGCCTGCAGGGAGGCGTTGATCTCTGGGCTGGGAGAGGGGGAAAAGGACAGGATCCGGCAGAATCCGGAGTGTCTTCCTGAAATGATAGATGAGCTGGTGGCCTATATGCCGGAGCAGGAATATGCCAATCTGGTCACAACGCCCATGGGATGCTTGACGGGAGGTTTGGGAAACGAGGCTTCCAAGGCAGTGCTATGTATCCAGATATACCGTGCGCTGGGGATTCCCGCCAGAGTGCGTCCTATGGACAGGGCCATGGAATACTATGAAAACGGAGAGTATAAGCCTGCGGCAGCCGGAAAGGAAAAAGAGAACGGAAAGACCAAAGAAGGAGCAGGAGCTCAAGAGGCCGGAGGACCCGGGGAGACGGGGGAGGCCGAAAAAACCGGAACACTCATTCTTCGGCCGGGAAATTCTCTGAAGCTGGAGGACTGGCAGCACTATTCTCTTTCCCGGTTTGAGGAAGGACGCTTCAATCCCTTGTTCATCAGGGCGGGGATGAAAAAGAAAAAGGCGGCGGAGAAAGAAAAAGATGCCGAGAAAGCCCTTAAGGAGAGAGATTCCCACGAGCAGAGCTTGGAGCTGGAGCTTGCCGCGGGCATCTATAGGCTGGTTACTGCCAACCGCCTCACCAACGGAAGCCAGCTTGCCGGCATATATGATTTTGAACTGAAGGAGGATCAGGTGAAGGAGGTGGAACTTGACCTGCGGGAGGTTTCGCCGGAGGATCTTCTGGACAAGAGGCCCGTGGAGGGGCTGATCCTGCATACTCCGGAAGGAGAGGAACTTGGTCTTTGGGATTTGGGAGGGGATGGACGGAGTCTCCTTTTATGGCTGGAGCTTACCAAGGAGCCCACGGAACATATATTGAATGAGATGTGCGAGAAGAAGGGGCTGTTCGCGGCCCTTAAGGTGCCGATATATTTTGTGGTCAGAAACGGAGCGGACTATGAGGCGGACGGGACGCTGAAAAAGACCAGAGAGGCGCTGCCGGAGACTAAGGTTCTCATGGATGAATTCGGAGAAGGTTACGAGACGTTTGCCCGTCAGGCGGGCTGCAATCCCGGAAAGCTGCCCCTTGTGGCGGTTCTGGAAGGCGGAAAGGAATGTATCTATTCCGGCGCGGGCTATAATGTGGGGATGGCAGACATGCTGCTGCGCATCTTGGGATAGAGATGCGGCAAGGCGCCCGCTATAGCGGGCAGGGAGGTATATTATATATGGATAATATAATCACAGAACCCTTTGCGCCGGGAACCATGGGCAGCAAAAGGTTCAGGATCCCGTCAATTATAACTACAAAAAAGAATAAAATTGTTGCCGCATGTGACGCCAGATGGAGCCATGGTCTGGATTCCGCAGGCAATCTGGAGACCGTGACGGCTATATCTAAAGACGGCGGCAGGAGCTGGGAGAGGCAGTTCGTGAATCATTTCGATGATGTGGAGGACGGCTCGGAAAGGTGCATTTTCAGCGCCGGCTTCATCGATCCCGTCATGGGGGAGGACAGTCAGGGAAATCTTTATCTATTGGCGGATCTGTGTCCTGCATTCGTGGGGGCCTATGCCGTAGACGGCGTTGTCTGCGGACAGCAAAACGGAGGCCGTCATCCCAACGGCAGACTTGCGCTGAAGGACGGGGAGGGCTGTTCCCATGGAGAGCCTCTGGAGCTGGACGAGGAGACCTATCCTTATTATGTGGGGGAACCGGAGGAGGACGGTTATCTGCCGGTGCTGCGGCTGAAGGACGGAGGGCCCTATGAGGACTATGTGCTGGACGATGAGATGTATCTGTACAGACGAAGAGAGTTCGGTGTGGAAAGGGTGATGATTCCCCAGCTGAACGGGCAGGGGGAGCCTACCGCGCACAAGATCCACGCCAATATTTTCTTTGCGGCTTCCCCGGTGAAGGCTTATCCTTCCTTTCATATTGTCTGCAGGGTAAGTCAGGACGAAGGGAGGACATGGAGTAAGCTAACGTTTGTCAGCGAACAGATCGGCGGAAGGGGCTTTACCGCTGTCTGCCCCGGCAGAGGTTATTCCTACTGGCATGAGGGGAAGGAGAGAATGCTTTTTCCCATTTACGACAATAATCTGGGGGTGGAGTTTGCCAGCGTTATCTATACGGAGGATTTAGGGGTCACTTGGAAGAGGGGGAAGAGGGCCAGAGAGACGGGATTTCGGCAGAACGGGGATTATGTCAAATCTTCCGAGTCCCAGATTGTGGGAATGCCGGACGGCAGTCTGAGGATGTTTTCCCGAAACCTGATTCAGGAGATAACTTACACGGACAGCCGTGACGGCGGCGAGACATGGAGTGCATACAAAAGGGAGCCTCAGCTTCATTACTGCGGGAACTGCATGGTTTCCGTGATTAACTATTCCCGGCGGATTGAGGGAAGGCCGGTATTGCTGGCAAGCTATCCGCAGGGTGACGGGGTGCCGTACCATAGGATGAACGGCGTGATCGCCGTGGGCCTGGTGGACGAAGGCACGGGGGAGGTGGACTGGAAGTACCATTATCCCGTGAATCAGGCGCCGTTCTACTACAGCTGCCTGACAGAGCTGCCGGACGGAAAAGTGCTTCTATGGTATGAGTACGAGGAATATGCCATTCGCTGCGGGGTGTACACTATAGAGGAGCTGCTGGGCCTTGGAAAGAAGGACATTGGGAATAAGGAGGTCGATGATGGAGTTTAGGTTGGTAAGTTCACTTGAGAAGCCGGGAATAGGGCCTGATCCTGAAAAAATGGGGCCGAAGCCTCTATACGCTCTTGGGGGAGAGACCATTTCCTTCCAGCTGGCATTCCGGGAAAAGCTTTCCGCCGAGGAAATAGGCGGATGGGGCAAAGATAGGGCAGTGACCCATTTCTCATACGGGGGAATCGTATTTGAGAGGGCAGATTCGGATCAGGCGGCTGAGGGGCCGGAAGTGCGCATACGCCGGGTTCTGCCGGTCATGTGCAGGCGCAGCTGCAATCCGGACTCCGTGGACGAGGATTACTTGTTTTATGACGCCAGAATGGCTCCGGATCTGTTGAGAGATATGAAACCCGGAGAGGAAATTCCCGTCACCGGAGATTGGCAGAGCCTCTGGGTGGACGTGAGGCCGGGGGAGTGCCAAGCGCCCGAAGACTGCCATATAGATTTTGTTCTGGAAGAATCGGCTTCGGGTCTTGTTCTTTTTGCCAATGTGCAAAAGAGGCCGGCGGCCGAAGGCGCTGGGGAGGTGCTGGATTCCGTGGATATCCGTATGGTCAATACGGTTCTCCCCAAGCTGTCCATTCCTCATACGGAGTGGTTTCATTGCGACGGCATCGTGAATTATTATGGTGCGGAGGCATTTTCGGAGGAATTCTGGAGAATTTTCCGCAATTTTGTGTCGATCTATGTAAAGAGGGGCGCAAATACCATTCTTACCCCGATCATTACACCGCCTCTGGACACGGAGGTAAACGGGGAGCGCACCACTATCCAGCTTGTGGATGTAGAGCTGCGGGAGGGCGGCTATATTCTCGGCTTTGATCATTTGGAGCGTTTTCTGGACATCTGTCTGGAGGAAGGCATTGAATATTTTGAGATCTGCCACCTATTTACTCAGTGGGGAGCCGCGGCGGCGCCCAAGGTGATGGCATGGAGGGATGGAAGGCAGGAGCGGATCTTCGGCTGGGACACGCCCTCCGACGACCCGGAGTATCTGGGTTTTCTGTCGGTGCTGCTGCCCGCCTTAAAGGAGTATCTTGACAGGAGAGGTCTTCTGGAACGTACCTTTTTCCATATATCGGACGAGCCGGATATCAATTCGGAGCATTATCAGGCTTCTCAGGGGACGGTGCGGGGACTTTTGGAGGGCTGCACCATCATTGAAGCGGTAAGTGATTATCTGTATTACGAGAAGGGGCTGGTGGATGTGCCCGTCTGCGCGGTGGATCATATAGAGCCCTTTTTGGAAAAACGTCCGCCAAAACTGTGGTCATATTATTGCTGCGCCCAGACGAAAGAAGTGCCGAACCGCTTCATCAGTATGCCGTCCAGACGGAACAGGGTTTATGGGATATTGCTGTATTGGCATGGAATCAGCGGAATTTTGCACTGGGGCTTCAACTTTTACAACAGCATGTATTCCAAGAAGAAATTGGATCCCTATGAGTCGGTGGATGCGGATGAGGGATTTCCCGCAGGAGATCCTTTCGTGGTATATCCCGGAAAAGACGGTGTTCCGGAGGAATCTCTGCGGCTGATGGTGTTTGAGGAGGCGCTGAACGATTATCGGGCGCTCTGCCTATTGGAAAGCTATGTGGGCAGGGACCAGGTGCTGGAGCTGATCCGCAGGGAGGCGGGAATGGAACTTTCCTTCAAGAGGTATCCGAGAAACGATAAGTTCATACTGGAGCTTAGGGATAAGGTGAACCAAAAGCTTCATGCTTTGCAGGGTGTAGACCCGGAAGGCAGCGGAAGGGGCTAAAAGAGAGCAGGGAGGTGTCAATATGGAGAATAGACAAAACAGAAGGTATCTGGCGGTGGACATCGGAGGCACTGCTGTGAAGATCGGACTTGTGGATCAGGAGGGAAACTTCCTGCACACGGCGGAATATCCGGTGGCTTTTGACGACTATGAGACCCCTATTCTGGACACGGTGATTGCAAGCTGCGGGATTTTTATGGAGGAATTCGATGAAGACGACGTGCCGCTTTTGGCCATAGGCGTGTCCGCCACCGGCTCTATCAATACCGTCAAGGGCACGGTGGACGGAAGCGCGGGTCAGGTGAAGAACTGGAAGGGCAGCAGGATCAAGGAGAGGATGGAGGAGCGTTTTCCCGTGCCCGTCTATGTCCTGAACGACGCCAACGCCGCCGCCTTGGGAGAGGTCTGGCTGGGGGCTGCCAAGGGCAAGCGCAATGTAGTGGCTGTGACCATCGGAACCGGCGTGGGGGGAGGCATCATCGTGAACTCCCAGCTGCTCTTGGGCGAGAGCGGATTCGCAGGGGAGATCGGGCATATCACCATCCGCTATGGGGGACGGGAATGTCCCTGCGGAAATACGGGGTGTCTGGAAGAGTACGCATCCATGACGGCGCTGGTGAGGCAGGTGCGTCAGGAGATAGAGGCCGGCAGGCTGGAGGGAATACCTGCAAAGGAAGTGAACGGCAGACTTATCTTTCAGGAGATCAGGAACGGAAACAAGGAGATGGAGAGGATCACGGATCAATGGATAGATGTGGTGGCGGCGGGAATCACGGGCTTCGTCCATATTTTCAATCCAGAGACGGTGATCATCGGAGGAGGAGTGTCCTCCCAGCAGGAGCTTTTCATTGACAAGGTACGGCAGAGGGCTTTCGCCCGGATGCACCCGGAGTTTGCCCCGAATCTGGAGATCGTTGCGGCAAAGCTGGCCAACAATGCGGGAATGGCAGGGGCGGTGTACTACTGTAAGCAGAGGCTTGGAGAGATCTGAGGGATTTAGGGGGAAGAAATTGCCGATAAGAGGATAAATCGGAAAACAGACTCATAAAGAGGAGGAAAAGGTGATATGAAAAAAAACGTTGCGGAGAGAATCAAGGGCGGTCTGGTAGTTTCCTGTCAGGCTCTGGAGACGGAGCCGCTGTACAGCTCCTACATTATGGGGCGGATGGCGTATGCCGCTATGGAAGGAGGCGCCGTAGGTATTCGGGCGAATACCCCTGTGGACATTGTGGAGATCAAAAAGACCGTGGATCTGCCGGTGATCGGGCTGCATAAAGTGGTTACGGAAGGCTATGACGTGTACATCACGCCTACCATGGCGGAGGTGGATGCCCTTGTGGAAGCGGGGGCGGACATCATCGCGCTGGACGCCACGGACAGAAAACGGGCAGGGGATGTGACCATCAAAGAATTGTTTCCTCAGATCAGGGAAAAATACCCTGACATGCTGTTCATGGCGGACTGCTCCACCTATGAGGACGCCCTGCAGGCGCAGGAGCTGGGCTTCGACTTTGCAGGAACCACGCTCTGCGGCTACACAAAGGAGACGGAAGGAACCGAGATTCCCTGCTATGAGCTTCTCCGGAAAATGTGCGGGAATCTGAAGATTCCTGTGATCGCGGAGGGTGGAATCTGGGAGAGAGGACAGCTGCAGGAGGCGTTTGCCTGCGGCATTCATGCAGCCGTGGTGGGAACCGCCATTACCAGACCCAGAGAGATCACCAGACGTTTCGTGGACGCCATCCCTAATTGAGGGAGCCCCGGTGCCGGAGAAGGGGAGTTCATGGTCCGAAACCGGCAGGAGTTTTTTAAAAGTTGCCGGCGGCTGGGGCATAAAGGATTCGGGGCTGCAGCCGCCGTGGAGGAAGCGCCTGCCAAGAGCTGCAGGCAGAATCGGAAAGGAAGGGACAGTATGAGCAAAATCGAAAAATATCAGGGCATTATCCCTGCGTTCTACGCCTGCTATGATGAAGAAGGCAGAACCAGCGTTAAACGGTCCAAGGAACTGACAAGACATATGGTGAAAAAGGGAGTGCGCGGCCTATATGTATGCGGCTCTTCGGGAGAGTGCATCTATCTGAGCAAGGAGGAGCGCAAGCAGACGCTGGAGGCAGTGATGGAAGAGGCTGCGGGAAAGGTGACTGTGATCGCCCATGTGGCCTGCAACAATACGGAGGACAGCCGGGAGCTGGCAGCTCATGCCCAGTCGCTGGGGGTGGATGCCATAGCCGCTATCCCTCCTATTTATTTCCACCTGCCGGAGCACGCTATTGCAGAGTACTGGAACGACATCTCGGCGGCGGCGCCTGACACGGATTTCATTATCTACAACATTCCCCAGCTGGCAGGAATCAGACTGACCCTGCCTTTGTACAAGAAGATGCTTGAGAATCCCAGAGTGATCGGCGTCAAGAACTCTTCGGAGGCCACTCAGGACATTCAGATGTTCAAGGATGCCGGGGGAGAGGACCATATCGTGCTGAACGGTCCTGACGAGCAGCTTGTCAGCGGTCTTGCCATCGGTGCAGACGGCGGGATAGGCGGAACTTATGGCGTGATGCCGGAGATTTATATGGAGATCTTCCGGGCCTTTAGAGAAGGGGATGTGGCCAGGGCTCAGGCCATCCAGAACGAGGCATGCAGAATCATCTATGCGCTCTGCGGCTGCCATGGAAATATGTACGCGGTCATCAAGGAAGTCATGGAGCAGCGGGAGGGGATAAAGCTGGGCAGCGTCAGGAAACCTCTTGCCGCTCTGGTACAGGAAGACATGCCAAAGATCAGGGAAATTGTCAGGATGGTGGATGAAACGGTAGGAAGATATTGTAATTAAATGTTAAATATGTTAAAATGAGCAAGGGACGACATAATAAACAGTGCCCGCTTCGGCGGGCGCTAAAAGGCATCAGGGAACCAAAGAGAGGGAAGCTATGAACAAAGTGACAATGCAAGATATTGCCGATGCGTTAGGCATTTCCCGTGTGACGGTCTGGAAGGTATTCAACAATTATGCGAATGTATCTGCAGCTCTTCGGGAAAGTGTTCTGGCTAAGGCGAAGGAGATGGGGTATACTAAGGGAGTCTCGGAGCTTGAGTCGCCAGAGTCGGAGAGAAATGTGTCCGTGATTGTGTCCAGACCGAATTCGGCCGTCTTTTGGACCAATATCATCCATAGGCTGGCTCAGGAGCTCTATCTTCACAATATCAACCTAATGTATACTTATATGCCGTCCAGGTATTCCGAGAACTATAAAATGCCGCCCATACTGCACAGCAATACGGTGCAGGGGGCCATCGTACTGAATGTCTATGACATCAGGCTGATGGAACAGATCAACCAGCTGAAGATTCCCAAGGTATTTCTGGACATTGTGCCCCAGTTCGACCGCAGCAAGCTCAGTGGCGATCTTTTGCTTTTGGAGGGTTTCCACTGCATCTATCAGATCACGGAATCCATACTGGACAGAGGCGTCAGGGACATCGGCTTCATCGGTGACATCCAGTATGCGAAGACCAACCTTGACCGATACAAGGGATTCTGCCAGTGCATGAAGGACCATGGGGTTGCGGTGAAGGAAGAGATCTGCATGACTTCAAAGATAGGGATCTTTTCGTATGACAAGGAAATCTACCGCTTCTTGGATTCGCTGGAGAAGCTTCCGGAGGCATTTGTCTGCGCCAGCGACTATATAGCGCATTTCCTTCAGCTCTATCTGAGCGAGCATCCGGAGCGGATCCCGAAGGGAATCATTGTGACGGGGTATGACGGAAGCAGCGAGTACGCCAATGTGGAGGGACTGATCACTACAGTGGACGTAAAGACGGGGCTTCTGGGGAAGCGGCTTGCCATGCAGATCATCTACCGCATGGATCATGAGGATGCGCCCTATGAGCTGGCCTTTATCAAGCCCTCAATCGTCTTCAGGGATTCTGTCTTGTATGGTTAGGTACGGTCAGCGCCGCCATGAAGGTCTTCACGAGGGGCTGACTGCCTATAGGTCGATGTATCGGTGTGCCTGAGTTCTGAGAGTTCGTAATTGAATTGCCCAACGCAGAAAGGATAGGTGTGACGATGAAAATTTATGCAGCAAAGGATTACAATGACTTAAGCCGTAAGGCGGCAAATATTATTTCTGCTCAGATCCTTCTGAAGCCGAATGCCGTGCTGGGACTTGCCACAGGATCTACTCCCGTGGGCGCCTATAAGCAGCTGATCAAATGGCATGAGCAGGGGGATCTGGACTTCTCTCGGATTCTCAGCGTGAATCTGGACGAATACAAGGGGCTGTCGGGGGAGCATGATCAGAGCTACCGCTACTTCATGAACCACAACCTCTTCGATCATGTGAACATCCGTAAGGAAAACACCAATGTGCCGGGAGGTCTGTCGGAGGATCCTGAGGCAGAGTGCCGTCGTTACGATCAGGTCATAAAGGATCTGGGAGGCATTGACCTGCAGCTGCTGGGAATCGGCGGCAACGGCCATATCGGCTTCAACGAGCCCTGCGAGGTCTTTGAGAAGGGAACCCATGTGGTTACGCTGACGGAGGAGACCAGACGCAGCAATGCCAGATTCTTCCAGTCCATCGACGAGGTGCCCACCCATGCCCTGACCATGGGTATCGGAAGCATCATGGGCGCAAAGAAGATACTGCTTCTGGCCTCCGGCGCAGGCAAGGCGCAGGCGGTATACGATTCCTGCTTCGGGCCGGTGACGCCCCATGTGCCTGCTTCCGTGCTGCAGCTCCATAGCGACGTGGTCGTCATTGCGGATCAGGACGCGCTGGCTCTGGTGAAGGAGAAGGCCGGCCTTTTCGTGGAGAGCTGGGAGGGAATGATCTATGATAATTAAGAACGGTTCCGTCTTTCAGGAGGATAAGTCCTTTGCAAAAAAGGATCTCTATATCGAAAACGGGATGATAGTAAATAGCCCTGATGAGGTCACGGACAAGACAGAGGTGGACGCGGAAGGGTTGCTGGTGCTTCCCGGGCTGATCGATGTCCACAGTCACGGCGCCATGGGGCATGATTTTTCCGACGGGGATATGGAGGGGCTGAAGGAGATTCTGGCCTATGAATTTGCCCACGGCATCACTACCTATTGCCCCACTTCCATGACCATCGAACGGGAGAAGCTGGAAAAGATATTTAGGGAGACGGCCAATCTGCCAAAGGGCACGCTGCCGGACGGCCGCAGGATGTCCCATGTGGCGGGCATCAATATGGAGGGGCCTTTTCTGGATGAGGGAAAGAAGGGGGCCCATAGGGCGGAATGCATACTGGCTCCGGATGCGGATTTTTTCAGGGCGTGCAACGAGGCCTGCGGCAGGATGATCCGTCTGGTGACGCTTGCCCCCAACACGGAGGGGGCCATGGAGTTCATAGAGGAGCTTCATGACGAGGTAGTGATCTCTCTGGGGCATACGGGGGCGGACTACTATACGGCCAGAAAGGCTCTGGATGCAGGGGCTCATCATGTGACGCATCTCTTCAATGCCATGATGCCCTTGAGCCATAGGGCGCCGGGGCTTATCGGCGCTGCTGCAGAGGATGAGAATTGCAGGGCGGAGCTGATCTGCGACGGCATCCACGTTCATCAGAGCATGGTGCGTGCGGCCTTCAAGCTGTTCCCGGATCGGATCGTCCTGATCAGCGATACTATGAGGGCGGCGGGCATGGCCGACGGCACCTATGAGCTGGGAGGCCAGCAGGTGACGGTGAACGGCAAGCTGGCCACTTTGGCCGACGGCACCATCGCAGGCTCCGTGACCAATGTCTATGACGGCATGCGCACGGCGGTGTCCTTTGGAATTCCTCTGGGCGAGGCTGTGGCTGCGGCTACCATGAATCCTGCAAAGAGCATCGGAATCTACGGGGAGGCAGGCTCCCTGACGCCGGGCAAGAGGGCGGATGTGGTTCTGGCGGACAAGGATTTGAACTTAGTAAGGGTTATTTAAATCAAAAAGGAGGTACAGCCTTTGGAAGGGGCTGTACCTCCTTTCACATGGGCGGGCGGAGGCCATGGGGTCAGTCCTCCTCGTCGTCCCGGTCCGACATGGGCAGGGATAAGATGAATTCGCTGCCCACGCCCACAGTGCTGATGACATTGATATGCTCTCCGTGGCAGTTGATGATCTCCTTGACGATGGACAGTCCCAGACCGGTGCCCTTTTTGTCCCGGCCTCTGGATAGGTCGGACTTATAGAACCGGTCCCAGATCAGCTTCAGATCCTCTTTGGGAATACCGATGCCCGTGTCCTTCACGGACACAAAAAGCTTGCTCTTCTTCACGGAGGTCTCCACCTTGATGACAGAATCGTGGTGGCTGAATTTGATGGCGTTGTCCAGCAGGTTGTATAGGACCTGCTGGATTTTTTCCATGTCAGCGTGTACGTACATCTTGTCTCCGGTCAGTATCATCTCGATGGCGATGGTCTTTGCCCGGCAGGTGCCCTCGAAGGCGGCGGCGGTACTGCGGATGATGCCGTTGATATCGAAGTCCGTGGGGTCCAGAAGCATCCCTTTGGTGTTTAAGTTGTTCAGGGACAGTAGGCTGTTGGTGAGCTTGGTGAGCCTCTCGGTTTCGTTCAGCACGATATTCAGATATTTTTCATGCATTTCAGGAGGGATGGTTCCGTCCAGCATGGCCTCCAGATAGCCTCGGATGGAGGTCAGGGGGGAGCGGAAGTCATGGGAGACATTGGCTACGAACTTCTTCTGGTCATCCTCGGCTCCCGCGATCTGGCTTGCCATATAGCTCAGGCAGGCGGCCAAGTAGCCTATTTCGTCATCACTGTCCACCTGAAACTCATAATGCATGTTTCCGTTGGCGTACTGCTCCGTGGCGTAGGTGATTTTCCGCAGAGGGACATAAACGATTTCCGTGAAGAAGATCAGGATGATCAGGGAGAGCAGAAGCAGCACTGCCAGAGTGATGTAGGAGATGTTCAGCAGACTGTTGCAGGACTGCTGGATTGCAGCCATATCGCAGTGGATAACCACATATCCCTTTACCAGATAATCGGCGGTGATGGGAAAGAAGACACTGAGCATATCAGAACCGAAGTTCCCGAAGAAGTCATTGACCATATAATAGGAGCTGCCGGCGGCGGTGGGGTCGAAGTCCTCCACCATGACCTCCTTATCCACGTCCAAGGGGGCGTCCGTGTCCAGAACCAGCCGTCCGGAGGGATTGATGATGCGGATGGTGGAGTCCAGATGGAGGGCCAGCAGATCCAGATGGGTCTTTACGGTTTCAAGATCCGTCTCGCTGGCATAGAGGGAGGAGGCATAGGTGCTGGAGATCAAAGAGGCCTCGCGGTAGAGGGTCTCCGCCTTGGACCGCACCAGATGCTCTCTGGTCATATTGGGCACGAAGGTGGTGACGATGATGAAGCTGAACATGCCGAATATGAAATATGCCAGTATGAATTTCGGATAGAGGGTCTTTTTCATGAATTGCGCACCTCGAATTTGTACCCGATGCCCCAGATGGTAGAGATCTTCCAATTGGCATGATCCTTGATCTTTTCCCGGAGGCGCTTGATGTGTACGTCCACGGTGCGGGTGTCTCCTACGTACTCATAGCCCCAGATCTGGTCCAGAAGCTGCTCTCTTGTGAATACATGGTTGGGTGAGGAGGCAAGGAAGTACAGAAGCTCCAGCTCCTTGGGGGGCATGTCTATGTTGCGCCCCTTATAGAGGACGGAATAGTTGGTGAGGTTGATGGACAGATCCGCATACTGCACGCATTTGTCCTTGGGATTCTCCGGGGCCGGGGAGACGGGCTTGTAGCGCCGCAGAACCGCCTTCACCCGGGCCACCAGCTCCTTGGAGTCAAAGGGCTTTTCAATGTAATCGTCGGCTCCCAGCTCCAGCCCCAGCACCTTGTCAAAGACCTCGCCCTTTGCGGATAGCATGATGATGGGAACGGAATATTTGGCCCGAACCTCCCGGCAGACCTGATAGCCGTCCATGCCGGGCAGCATGATGTCCAGCAGAATGAGGTTGGGTGAGAAGCTCTCCATGGCGGGCATGACAGATTCTCCGTCGTTGGCAATCTGAGTCTCGAAGCATTCCTTCGTCAGATAGAGGGATATCAATTCCGCAATATTATTGTCATCGTCTACGATCAGAATTTTCTGTTTGCTTACCATGGGAACCTCCTTTTATGCTTTGACGCGGGTCATGCCGTCTATTTGAATGTGACGATGGTAACGCCGGCATCCCCTTCTCCGTACTCCCCAAGCCGGAACTCCTTGATATATTTCAGGCGTTTCAGGTGGCTGTGGACGGCGCTCCTCAATGCTCCGGTGCCCTTGCCGTGGACAACCCTGACACTGGGAAGATGGGACAGATAGGCATCGTCCAGATATTTGTCCAGCTCGTGTATGGCCTCGTCCACCGTCTTGCCCAGCAGATTGATCTCCGTGGAGATGGACATGGTCTTGGACATCTTCAGCTTGCCGGCGCCTCCGGCACCGCCGCCGGAGATTCGGGCGGGGGTGGAGATGGAGCTTTCATTGACCAAGACCAGATCTTTCACATTGGTCTGGGTGCGGATGATGCCGCACTGCACGAAAAGTCCACCCTTGGCGTCGGGCAGGCTGCTGACGGTGCCCTGAAGGCCCATGGAGAGGATTTTTACGGTGTCGCCCTTTTTTAGCTTGGCCGGATCCACGGTTTTTCTGTCAGGCTGTGCCGAGCCGTTCTTGTGCATGGACAGATTGGAGTTTTTCTCATTGATCTTGTCCCGGAGCTTCTGACGCCTCTGCTCCAGCTCCCGCATGTCCGCTCCGGAATTTATCTTGTTGAGATCCCGGATGGTGACGTCCGCAACTTCCTTGGCCTCCTGAAGGATTTCCCGGGCCTTTTCGTTGGCCTCCCGGAGGATCTTGTCTCTGGCCTGATCCAGCTTGTCGTTCTTCTGCTGCAGCTGTTCCTGCAGGGACCGGATCTGCTCCTTGTGTCTTGCGATCTCCTGCTGCTCCCTCTCGATGGTCACGCGGCTCTGTTCCAGGTCTGCGATCACGTCCTCGAAGCTTTTATCCTTCATGCCGATCTGCTCTCTGGCAGCCTCTATGATATCGCCGGACAGGCCCAGCTTGGAGGAGATGGCGAAGGCATTGCTCTTTCCCGGTATGCCGATCAGCAGCCGGTAGGTGGGCTGCAGTGTCTCAACGTTGAACTCGCAGCAGGCGTTCTCCACGAAGGAGGTGGAGAGGGCATAGATCTTCAGCTCGCTGTAATGGGTGGTGGCCATGGTGCGGATGCCTCTGTCGTGGAGGAAATTCAGGATGGCGATGGCCAGAGCAGCGCCCTCCGTGGGATCCGTCCCGGCCCCCAGCTCGTCGAAGAGACAGAGGGAATCCGCGTCCGCGTGGGCCAGAATGTGTACAATGCTCTTCATGTGGGAGGAGAAAGTGGAGAGGCTCTGCTCTATGCTCTGCTCGTCCCCGATATCTGCGTAGACTTCCCGGAAGATGGCCAGCTCCGAGCGGTCGGCTGCCGGAATGTGGAGACCTGCCTGCCCCATAAGGGTGAACAGTCCTACGGTCTTTAAGGATACGGTCTTGCCGCCGGTGTTGGGGCCCGTGATCACCAACAGATCGAAGTCCTTTCCCAGATGGATGTCTATGGGAACTACCTGCTTTTTGTCCAGAAGGGGATGCCGTCCCTTTCTGATATTGATAAAATGGTCGTCGTTAAAGAGTGGTTCCGTGGCGTTCATGTCCATGGCCAGCTCCGCCTTGGCAAAGATGAAATCCAGCAGGGTCATGATTTTCTGGTTGTCTGCCAGCTCCAGCGTATGCTCTCCGGCCAGAGCGCTGAGGTTGGCCAAGATTTTTTGGATCTCTTCCTTTTCCTCCAGCTCCAGCTCCCGGAGACGGTTGTTCAGCTCCACGACGGCCGCAGGCTCGATGAAATAGGTGGAGCCGGTGGCGGACTGATCGTGTACCATGCCGTTTACCTGCGTCTTGTATTCCGCCTTGATGGGAATGCAGTAGCGGTTGCCCCGCATGGTGATGACGGCGTCCTGCAGGTAGGTGCGGTAGGGGCCGCTGAGCATATTGGTGAGCTGGGTGTGTATCTTGTCGTTGGTCTGGATCATAGCCCGCCGGATGCTCTTGAGCTTGGGGCTTGCGTCGTCTGCGATCTCCTCCTCGGAGAGGATGCAGTGGTTGATCTCATTGGCCACCTGAGTCAAAGGGGATAGGAGCTGGAAATATTCGTCAAGGGTATCCTCCAGAGCGTTGTCGCGCTCCCTCCGGCCATAGGCCTTGATGCGGGAGACATTGTCCAGCATGGCGGCAATGTTGAGCAGCTCCAGAATGGATAAGGTGCTGCCGATCTCCAGTGATTTGATGGAGAAGCCCAGATCCTTGTTGTTTCCGAAGGAGGTGCTGCCGGTTTTGAACAGGCGTTTTAGCGCGTCTGCCGTCTGGGTCTGGCTGCGGCGGATCTCTCCTAAGTCCGTGGAGGGAGCCAGCTCCCGGCACAGCTTCTTGCCGGGCTCCGAGTCCGCCTTGGCGGCCAGCATGTCAATTATTTTATTGTATTCCAGAGTTTTTCTTACTTTTTCGTTCATTTGGGGCTCCTTTTATGAATGCGTCACAGAATAAATGTGATATTATAGGGATTAAACCATAATTCGTGCGCTTTGGCGCACATAGAATCAGAAGTCGAAACAATGCCCTTCTGTTTCGATATTATATCATATTTGGGCAGGGGCAACAACCAGCTTTTTTCGCCTATGCCGTTTTTGGGGATTGTGCTGTGAAGAGAATTTATGTATACTAATGGGGGCGGGAGTCCGGGGAGTCCGGGAGCCGGCCTTTGTATGGAGGAAAGCGCTGTATCAGGCAGAAGGAGGACGGATGCCGGACTTAAAACAAAATGGCGAGAGCGACTTTATCACGGAACAGATCAAGATCAAGCCCGTGAATAGGAAGAAGCTGATCAGGAGAACCATTATCACAGTGGCTATGGCGGTGATCTTCGGGCTGGTGGCCTGCGTCACCTTCCTGATATTGGAGCCTGTGATCAGCAACTGGCTGTATCCGAAGGAGGAGCAGAAACCGGAGATCGTGGAGTTTCCGGAGGACGGGGATGAGATGCGGCCGGAGGACATGCTGGCGGAGAATCTTCCCACGGAAAGTCCGGGTCCCACCCCGGATCCTACTCCGGAGCCGGAACAGGAAAGGGTTCTGCTGGAGGAGCAGATCCGGGAGATTCTCGGGGAAATGCCGCTGGAGCTAAATGATTATAAGGAGCTGTACACCGCCATGGCGGGATATGTGGATGAATTGAGCCAGTATATGGTGACGGTGACTGCAGTGACGTCAAATGTGAATTGGTTTGACAGCGTGCAGGAGAGCAGGAACCAATGTCCGGGCCTGATTATTTCCGACAATGGGGTGGAGCTGCTGGTGCTGGCCGACTATGCGCCGGTGAAGTCTGCGGAGAGGCTGGTATTGACTTTCCACAATGGGCTGATCATGGAGGGCAGGCTTAAGGAGCAGAATAAGGCTACCAATCTGGCGGTGCTGTCGGTGGATCTGGCGGATCTGCCGGAGGGGATGAATGAGGAGCTTCCCAGAGCGTCCTTCGGCTATTCCAGCGGAAACAGGCTGGCGGGTACCCCGGTGGTGGCGCTGGGCAGTCCTATGGGAAGCATCCATTCCATAGGTTATGGGATGATCACTTCTGCGGGAATTATTTTGCCCATGACAGACAGAAATTATAGGCTGATACAGACGGACATCAGCGGAAGCCAGAATGCCAGCGGCGTGCTGTTCGATCTGCAGGGGCAGGTAGTGGGCATCATCACCAACGGCAAGACGGGATCGGACATGCGCAATATGATCAGCGCGTTCGGCATTGCGGAACTTCGGAGGATCGTGGAGAAGATGTCCAATGCCAGCCCCATAGCCTACATGGGCATAAGCGGCGTGGACGTGACCAGAGAGGCCAATCAGGAGCTGGGCGTGCCTTATGGGGCATATGTGGAAAACATAGATATGGATTCTCCTGCCATGCGGGCGGGCATTCAGCGGGGGGATATCATCACAATGATTGACGATACAACAATAGTGAGCTTTGGCAACTACAGCAATACGCTGATGGCCATGATTCCGGGTCAGACGGTGACCGTCACCGTGAAGCGTCAGGTTCAGGAGGAATATAAAGAGATGAGTTTCAATATCGAGCTGGGGGAGGTAGAGTGATGAAGTATATCAAGGAGCTGAAAGAAGGGGACAAGATCTCGGACATCTATCTGTGCAAGTATAGGCAGTCGGCTGTGACCAAGAACGGAAAGGCATATGAGAACGTGATTCTGCAGGACAAGACGGGCACCATAGACGCAAAGGTCTGGGAGCCTAACAATCCGGGCATAGGGGATTTCGACGCGCTGAACTACATTGAGGTGTACGGGGACGTGAACAACTTTCAGGGGAATCTGCAGGTGAGCGTCAAAAGAGTCAGGGTCTGCCGGGAAGGGGAATATGACCCGGCTGACTATCTTCCGGTCAGCACAAAGAGTCTGGACAGTATGTTTCGGGAGCTTCTGGAAATGATTCAGTCCATAAAGAATCCCTATCTGAAGCAGCTTCTGGAAGGATTCTTCGTGAAAGATCAGGCATTTGCAGGAATGTTCCGCAAGGCTTCCGCGGCGAAGACGGTGCATCACGGATTTGTAGGCGGTCTGCTGGAGCATACTTTGAGTGTGGCGAAGCTTTGTGAATACTATTGCAGCGCTTATCCCATACTGAAAAGGGATCTGTTGCTGACGGCGGCAATCTGTCATGATATAGGGAAGGTGAAGGAGCTTTCTCCGTTCCCGGAGAACGATTATACGGATGACGGACAGCTTTTGGGGCATATTGTCATGGGCTCCCAGATGGTGGCGGAGAGGGCGGCGCAGATTGACGGGTTCCCCCATGGACTGCTTTCGGAGGTGCAGCACTGTATTTTGGCCCACCATGGGAAATATGAGTACGGCTCGCCCAAGCTCCCGGCGCTGATCGAGGCTCTGGCGCTGAACTATGCGGACGACACGGACGCAAAGATTGAGATATTCAAGGAGCTGCTGGAGAACAACAGCGGGAACAAGGGATGGCTGGGATACAATAGGCTGTTTGAGTCCAATCTGAGGGCATCCAGAGAAGGGTGAGAAAAAGAGGCTGCGGAAATGCGCGGAAGGAATGCGTGCGGAGTATGCAGGGAAAATGCGCGGAAGCAATGCATGCAGGGTGTGCAGGGAATGTGCGTAAAAGGAATGCGTGCAGGGTATGCAGGGAAAATGCGTAAAAGGAATGCGTGCGGAGTATGCAGGGAAAATGCGCATAAGAGGAAAGTGTGCGGAATGTGCAGGGAATGTGCGCGAAATAAAAGCATATACAGTGTTGTATATGCGGAGTCATTGTGGAATAATTTCAGAAGGAATGTTAGGGAGGTATCGGCATGAAGGTGACAGAAAGTATTTGGTATGTGGGCGTAAATGATCATGAGGTGGATCTTTTCGAGGGGCAGTACAAGGTGCCGGAGGGTATGGCCTACAATTCTTACGTGATACGGGACGAAAAGACTGCGGTGATAGACACGGTGGATGCGGCGTTCGGCCAGCAATGGCTTATCAATGTGGAGGATGCGCTGCAGGGATGTGTGCCGGACTATCTGATCATTCAGCACATGGAGCCGGATCATTCTGCCTGCATTCCCTTGTTTCTGAAAAAGTTTCCCGGAGTGCAGATCGTAGCCACGGCTCAGGCCCTGAAGATGATGGATCAGTTCTTTTCCATGGATCCTGCGGTGACAAGAATTCCTATGTCCAACGGCGGGGAACTTGATCTGGGCGTCCATAAGCTGCAGTTTGTCTCTGCCCCTATGGTGCATTGGCCGGAGGTCATGATGACCTATGAGACGCAGGAGAAGGTGCTTTTTTCGGCGGACGGCTTTGGGAAGTTCGGGGCGCTGGATGCGAAGGCGGAGGGCTGCGGGAAGCTTGGCGGGGCGGATGCGTCGGCAGATAATTCCGGAAAGCCGGACGGGGCGGAGGAGATGGCAGGAGACTCTGAGAAGTCCGGTGCGGCGAATCAGGCGGACTGGGTGCAGGAGGCCCGTCGTTATTATATCGGAATTGTAGGGAAGTACGGACCTCAAGTGCAGGCCGTGCTGAAGAAGGCGGCTGCTCTGGATATCCGTGTGATCGCTCCTCTGCACGGGCCTGTGCTGAAGGAGAATCTTGGTTATTATATTGGGTTTTATGATAAGTGGTCATCCTATACGCCGGAGGAGGAAGGCGTGACGGTGGCGTATGCCTCCGCGTATGGGCACACAAAAGAGGCGGCACTGTATCTGGCGGAGCGTCTGAGGGAACGGGGAACGGCCGTTGCAATGTACGATCTGGCCAGAGATGATATGACGGAGGCGGTGGCGGATGCCTTCCGATACAGTAAGCTGGTGCTGGCCTGCAACACTTACAATGCGGGCATCAATCCCTTTATGCGGGACTTTGTGGAGCGCCTTATGGAGCGCAGTTACCAGAAGCGTAAGGTGGGCTTGATTGAGAACGGTTCTTGGGCGCCCATGGCGGCCAAGGTGCTTCGGGGACTGCTTGAGAAGGGGAAGGACCTGACCTTTGCGGAAAATGTTGTGACACTAATGTCAGCTATGAAGCCGGAGAGTCAGGAGCGCCTGAATGCGCTGGCGGAGGAGCTGGCGGAATAGGAGTTTGCGTGGCAAGAAAGCCGACATGGGAGAAAATATGAAGTTTCAGAAGAATGATATAGTGACGGTGGAAATAGAAGACATAGGCAGCGAAGGCGAAGGCATAGGGAAGGTAGACGGCTTCACGCTGTTTGTGAAGGACGCGGTGGCGGGCGATAAAGTGGAGGCCCGGATCGTGAAGAGCAAAAAGAATTATGCCTACGCGCGGCTGGAGAAGGTGGTTGTGCCTTCTCCTTTTCGCATAAAGCCGGAATGCCCATGCCATAGACAGTGCGGCGGCTGTCAGCTGCAGGCGCTTTCCTATGAGAGGCAGCTGGTCTTCAAGCAGGATAAGATCAGGAACAGCCTGATACGGATAGGCGGTTTTGCCCCGGAATATGTGGACGGGCGTATGGAGCCGATTCTGGGTATGGAGGATCCTTTCCGCTATCGTAACAAGGCGCAATATCCCATAGGCAGAGACAAGGACGGAAATGTGATTGCCGGGTTTTATGCGGGGCGAACCCACAGCATCATTGCAAACACCGACTGTCGGCTGGGGGCTGAGGAAAATCAGGCTGTGCTGAACTGTGTGTTGGAGTATATGGAGAAAAATCATATCAGCGCCTATGATGAAAGCACGGGAACAGGGCTGGTGCGTCATGTCCTGATACGCAAAGGCTTTGCCAGCGGGGAGATCATGGTCTGTCTGGTGATTAATTTCAAGAGGGAGAAAGGCCATAAGGAGAGCCGGCAGGAAAATTGTCATCATGAGGAGAGCCGACAGCAGTTTTTGCCAAGACAGGAGGAGCTGATCTTAGGACTGGTGCAGATAAACGGAATGACAAGTGTGTCGGTAAGTATCAATACTCAGCAGACCAATGTGATTATGGGAGACGAGATACATACCATATGGGGCAAAAGTGCCATCTCCGATACCATTCATATGCGGGATATGGGGCAGGAGGGATATCCGTATACGGGGGAAGAGCTGATCTTTCAGATTTCTCCCCTATCCTTTTATCAGGTGAATCCCGTTCAGACCGAAAAGCTTTATAGTCTTGCGCTGGAGTATGCGGGACTCACGGGGCAGGAGACAGTGTGGGATCTGTACTGCGGCATCGGCACCATATCCCTTTTTCTGGCAGGAAGGGCAAAAAGAGTCTGCGGTGTGGAAGTAGTTCCTCAGGCGGTGGAGGATGCCAGAGGAAACGCCGAGCGCAATGGAATCCGCAATGCCGAGTTTTTTGTGGGGAAGGCGGAGGAGATTCTGGAGAAGTATTGTGAGGATGCAGGGGATAAGAAGGCGGATGTGATTGTGGTGGATCCGCCCCGGAAGGGCTGCGATGAAGCTTGTCTGGCGGCTATGCTCGAGGCACAGCCAGAGAGGATTGTCTATGTGAGCTGCGACCCGGCTACTCTTGCCAGAGACCTGAGGATACTGTGCGATGGTGGATATGAGGTGAAGCGGGTGAGGGGCGTGGACCAGTTTGGGATGACGGTGCATGTGGAGACTATTGTGTCGATACAAAGGAAATGATGCCAACATATCGCCTGAGATATGTTGAAATCCTTGAATTTACGCACTTTGTGACATTTTTCAGTTTCAACAAAATCGGTGAAAATCATAAGGAAAAGATACTTGTGAAGAAAGTAACCGTAGTTGTGGCGCTAGACCTCGGTACGGGGAACACAAAAAATCCTGATAATGAAAGTGAATAGAGGACTATCAGATACAGTGATAGACAATAGGGATACTTGAACGAGAGTGTCCCTATTTTTTATATAGGGCATTCCATAGTGGGATGCCCTTTTCAATTCAATTTTAAAAGGAGATTCTTGTATAATTCAAATATAGGGAATTCCAAGAAGGGTACGCAGGATGAACTCACAAGGATTAGGAACCGCTTGGCGAGATGGTTTGCCATCTGCTTTCCAGAGTACAAAGACGTTTATAGGGATCTGAAGGCGGTAAGTGGAAGGATGGTGCTGAAGGAGGCGCCGCTGCCGGAGGACATCATGAAGCTGGGAGCGGAAGGAGTGAACCAGCTCTGGAAGAGGGCAAAGCTGAGGGGGCCGGGATGAAGAGGGCAAAGACTCTGGTATCGGCTGCGGAGCGCAGCGTTGGAAGTAAGGAAGCTGCGGAGACGGCGCGGATGGAGCTGAAAAAACTGCTGGACGACATCAGGAGGCCGCAGGCATAGGCGGCATAACAGCAGGGATAAGAGTAGGCAATACCCTGTCACGGCTGGACTGGGCCTCCGGCAGACACCGCCGGGAACTGAGTACAGCCATGACAAGAAAGGCTGGGAGGCATGTGGAATAGGCTGGGCGAAACGTCCACCGCAAGGTGCCGGCCCGGGAAGCATGCAGGTCAGTAAGACTTACAATACAGACAGAGCCGATGAAAGTGCAGGCTAAGCGGAGAGATAAGGAATTGTGATTGAAGTGGATGAGTGCTATAATGATGAGGAGAGAATTAAACAAATCGAAGTTTGTTGAATAGATTACTTAATACAATTGGGAGTGTGCTGATTATATTAAGGTAATATATTTAATGATGGAGGTTTAGATATGAATAATTATTGGCTTATACCTATGGATTTTAGGACTTGTGATTATAAACAAATGGAAGAAGAATGGACTGAAAAGAAAAAAATAATGTGGCAAGCACCTGGAACCCCCGAATATAAAAAGGGTGAATGGATAGTTAAAGGTTCTATGGTTGAACAGTTAAAAAAGGGAGATATTGTATACTTTTATATTACTCATTTGCCTTCAGAAAGCAAAGATAATTTAAGTAGAATTATGTTACGCGGTAAAATAGATGATGAGCCATATCCAATAGAAAAAAATAAGGTTTATATGAAGTCTAAAGATACTACGATGATAAATGGATTTTCTATTGTTTCTATTACAACTTTATATAAAGAACGGCTAGAAAATAACTTGTTTTTGAGTTTAAAAGATTTAAGAAAACGAGATGAAAATTTCATATATCCGCAAGGAAAGAATTGGCCTGATAAAAGATATAAAAATACTCTTAGTGAAAATATGATTAATATATTAGAAGAGTGTTTTAAATCTAGTATACATAATAACGATTTTAAAGAGTTGATAAACCATTTTAATAAAAAATGTTTCTTTTGTGGTAAAGATGAAAATAATCATAGAACATTTACAAGTAGAAATGGTTTAGATTACTATGAATATCATCACTTTATTCCAAAATATAAAGCCAAAGAGTTTCCAGAGTTAAAGGATATTATTGATTCACCAACTAATGGATTATCCTTGTGTTCAAATTGTCACAATAAAATTCATTACGGAACAATTGAAGATGTGAAAATAATGCTAAAAAAAGTTTTGGAGGATAATGAAATTAATAGAATGTTAGGGTCATCTGGATTTCAAAAAATTATAGGTGAGAATAAGAATACTTTTAAGTGGTTTCAAGAAGCATACAATATAAAAGAAGACAAATGATGATAATCAAAGTAAGATGAAACAGTATTAAGAAGAGGATTATAAATCAATACCCATACAACTTCTAGTTTGTAAGCTTTTTCCATAAGTTTCCTCTGGGTAGTGTAAAAAATTTTGTGTCTTAGGTAAAAAACGGCTCCTTTCTGGTAAGAATCAAGATATGGAAATTCTTATCGAAAAGGAGTATTTATATGCCAGT